>Ga0194116_10000060_pt1 | contig 204135 bp, 202 predicted proteins | sample TA2MahsurfametaG_4_FD_148617 | JGI IMG/M metagenome (GOLD analysis project Ga0194116, IMG submission 148617) | Freshwater microbial communities from Lake Tanganyika, Tanzania - TA2015008 Mahale S9 surface | ecosystem: Environmental > Aquatic > Freshwater > Lake | place: Tanzania: Lake...
CGTGCCTGCATTCGCCGCATGGCCGGCTGCGCTACGCCGATCGGCTTCGCCGGCCACGCTCCAACTAGCGCAACGGCCAACTCTGAACTAGCATTCCATCTGGACCACTCGATGGGGGCCGATCAGTCATTTTTGGGCATGAGCAATTCAAGCACTGCCACGGCCGCGTCTGACGCGAAGGCGTCGGGCGATTGGGAGTTCTGCCGATGAGCGCGACCGCAACCTCTCTCCTGCTCTTCATCGGCTGGACGCTGGCGCTCCTGGTCTTGATGGAGGTGGTCCGGTCGTGGGTGGTGGTGTCCGGCCAGGTACCGGCCAACCGGATCGCGCCGGACAATTCAGGCCTGTCGCCCTTCATGCAGCGGCTCGCGCGCGCGCATCTGAATTGCATTGAGGGGCTGCCCGTCTTCGGCGGGCTGATGCTGGTCGCGCTGGTGATCGGCAAGTCCGCCATCACCGATCCCCTGGCCTACTGGCTGCTGGTCGCACGCGTGGCGCAGTCGTCGATCCACCTCGCCTCGACCAGCCCGCTCGCCGTCACAGCGCGCTTCACCGTCTTTGCCGTTCAACTCGGCATCGCGGTGTACTGGACGTGGCGCCTGATCGCGTCGGGTCCCTGAAGCATGTCCGCGCTCCCCCCTGTTCCGCTCGAGGGCGGTTCGAACTTTCGGGATCTGGGCGGCCATCGCACGACCGATGGACGGCGCGTTCGCACAGGCGCGGTGTTCCGATCGGCGCATCTCGGCACACTGACCGAAACCGATCGCGGCACGCTGCGCCGTCTTGGCATCCGGACCGTCGTGGACCTGCGCGGTGTCGCTGAGGCCGCAGAGACGCCGCACCGCATCGAAGGCACCGGAGCCGAGATCGTCGGCGCGCATATCGAGCCGGGCCTCGGCGAGAAGATCCGTGCGGCCGTCGCGGACGGCACGGCCACGCCCGAGAAGGTCGCCGGTTTCCTGACAGATCACTATCGCGACTATCCGCGCCGCTGCGTTCCGGGCTTTCGGACGCTGTTTGCGACACTCGCCGCGGAGCCCCGCCGGCCCCTCGTGTTCCATTGCACGGCCGGCAAGGACCGCACCGGCTTCGCCGCCGCGCTGCTGCTCACGCTGGCCGGCGTGTCGTGGGACGACGTGATGGAGGACTATCTCCGCACCAATGCGCTCTGGACCGGCCATATCGGGCGCTATCCCGAGCTCGCGCCGGACACCCGCGCGGCCATTGTGGAAGCGCGAGGGCCCTATCTGGAGGCCGCGTTCGCGGTCGTCCGCGCGGATTTCGGCAGTCCGCAGGCATTCGCCGAGCGCGCGCTTGGTCTGCCGCAGGCCGCCAAGCGCAAGCTGGTCGAGGGGCTGCTGGACGGGTGACTCCGGCCGGTGGAACGCGGTACGGACGGACATGGCCGACCCGCGTTTCGAGACCCCCGAACCCTTCAAGATCGAGATTCCCGAGCATCGGCTGATCGATCTTGATGAGCGCCTGCGGCGCTGGCGCCCGCCACCCCGGATCGCGGATGCGGGCGAATGGGCCTACGGCACCGATCCCGAGTTCCTGGCCGAGCTCGTCGAGTATTGGAGGCACGGCTACGACTGGGCGCGCTGCCAGGACGCGATCAACAGCTGGCCCAACTACCAGGTCGATATCGGCCCGCAGCGCCTGCACTTCATCCGCGAACCCGGCACCGAGGTCGACGGCGCGCCGCGGCCGATGCCGCTTTTGCTCACTCATGGCTGGCCCGGCTCGATCGTGGAGTTCCTCGACCTGATCGATCGCCTCGCCCACCCGGAGCGCCACGGCGGCGACGCGCTCGATGCGTTCGACGTCGTGGTGCCGTCGCTGCCCGGCTACGGTTTTTCGGGCCCGCCGGTGCGCGGCGACGGCAGCACAGGCCCGATCGGCCCGCGCGCCATCGCGAGCCTGTGGCACCGCTTGATGCACGACGTGCTGAACTACCGCCGGCCCTACCTTGCTCAGGGCGGCGACTGGGGCAGCGCGATCGCGAGTTGGCTCGCCTTCGACCATCCGGCGACACGCGAGAAGGACGACTGGACCTCGGGCGTGCGCGCCCTGCATCTCAACATGATGGTACTGCGCCCCGGAATCGACGAGCGCGCGCGGCCCCCATCACCCGAGGAAGGCCGGTGGCTGGCCGAGGTGCGCCGCGACCGCGCCGCGACGACCGGATATCAGCGCATCCAAACAACCAAACCCCAGACGTTGGGCGTCGCGCTGCACGACTCGCCGGTCGGCCTCGCCGCCTGGATCGTGGAGAAGTTTCACGGCTGGAGCGACCGGGCCGGCAAGGCGCAACCGCCCTTTCCGCTCGACACGCTGCTCGACAACATCATGGTTTATTGGCTGACGGGCACCGCGGCGACCTCGACATGGCTCTATCGTGGCGTGGTGGAGGAACGCAGCATCGCTCTGCCCGAGGGCCAGCGCGTCGAGGTCCCGACCGCCTTCGCGGCGTTCCCGGCCGATCTCGCGCCGCCACCGCCTGCGGCCTGGATCGAGCGCGCCTACGATCTGCGCCGCCACACGCCGATGCCGCGCGGAGGCCACTTCGCCGCGCTGGAAGCCCCCGACCTGTTGGTCGAGGACATTCGCGCCTTCAGCCGACCGCTGCGTTTCGGTGCGGCCAACGACTGACTTACGCAAACGTGGCGCTGGCCTGCACGGCAATCGTACCTTGCGGCGTGAGCGCCCACAGCTCGGCGCCGGCGCCATCGGCGGTCGGCCGACCCACCAGCTCGAACGGCGCGATGTCGAACAGCGGCGCGCGCGCCCGCACCGCCAGGGTGGCGATGCGCCGGCCCGGCGCGCTGTCGCGCAGCAGATCGATCACGCATTGCTGCGAGTAGGGTCCGTGGACCACCAGTCCGGGGTAGCCCTCGACCTGCATCGCATAGGGCCGGTCGTAGTGAATGCGATGGGGATTGAAGGTGAGCGCGGAATAGCGGAACAGCGACACCGCGTCGGCCTTGTGCGTGCGCCGCCAGGGCAGCCCCTCGGGCGGCGTCTCGCGTTTGGGAATGCCGCTCTGCGCGCCCGGCGCCACGGCCTCGCGGAACACGGTGTTGTAGAGCTCGCTGACGGCGAGCCCGCGCGGTGTGTAAACGCGCCGGGTTTGGGTCGCCACGATCAGCGTGCCGGTCCCGCCGCCGCGCAGCTGCAGGTCCGTGAGTTCGGTCTCGCGCCGCAGCTTGTCACCCACACGAATGTCGCCCGCGAACGTGAAGGTCGAGCCGGCATACATACGGCGGGGCAGCGGCATCTTGGGGAGAACACCGCCCGACCGAGGCAAACCGTCTTCCGCCAGCTCGGCCGGACGTGCGTCCGAATTGAAGTAGCAGTAGTGCCAGCCCGCCGGAATCGACTCGCCGTCGACCGGCGCGCGTTCGGTGCGGTCGAAGGTGGCGATCATGCCGCGCAGGGGCCAGGCGGTTGCCACGTCCTCATCGACGATCGTGCGGCCGATCGCCTGGCGAAGGCTGTCGATGTCGATGCTCATGGCGCTTTCTCTCCGTCGTGCATGAGCCCATTGTGGGCGGCCACATGATACGACCGCCGCGCCCATCTGAAATCGCCCTGCTCCCGCAGATCGAAAACGCCGCCGACCGGCGTTTCGCGTCCGTGGGTCTGCCCCAGATCATCCCCATGCCGCCCGCGTCGGTCGCGGTCCTGACCCGCGCGCGCCGTGCGGGCCTGCTCTGGGTGGCGGCGTCGCCGCTCGGCCGACCGGTCGGGTTCGCCCTGATGGCTGAATCCGCCGGAGCCGCCTGGCTCGACCAGCTGTCGGTGCTGGACCGCTGGCAGGGCCGCGGGCTCGGTCGAGCCCTGATCGAGCGCACGGCGCAGGAAGCACGGCAGCGCGGCTATCGGGCGCTGCTGCTCTCGACCTAGCGCGATGTGCCGTGGAACGCGCCGTACTACGCCCGCCGCGGTTTCGTCGAGTGGCCACTCGGCGCCTGGGACGGACCGACCCGCCGCCAGATGGCGCGCGCGAACCCGCACGGCCATCCCTCATGGCGGCGCTGCGTCATGATCCGCGCGCTCGACTGACCCTACTCGGCGGCGACCGCCAGCCCCATCTGCTCGCAGGTCGGCGCGACGTCGGAGACGGTGGCGCGCCGCATGTCGCGAGGATAGCGCTGATCGTCGAACGCCATGCCGCGATGCATGGTGCAGCGATTGTCCCACATCACGAGATCGCCGACGCGCCAGCGATGCGAGTGCACGAACTGACGTTGCGTGGCGTGCGCCGTCAGCTCGGCGAGCAGCGCCTCCGCCTCCTCGCGCGCCATGCCGCGGATCGCCCCGGCGTGGCTGGCGAGATAGAGACTCATGCGACCGCTGTCGGGCAGTCGGCGTGCAACCGTCTGGGGAACCGGCGCGAAGACGCGGCGCTCGTTGTCATCGAAATCGCTGAACCCCAGCCGCGCGCGCGAGGTCATCAGCGAGTGCTCCGCAACCAGCCCGTCCAGGCGCCGCTGCGTCGCCGCCGGCAGCGCGTCCCAGGCCGCGCGCAGATCGGCGAACTCGGTCTGGCCGCCGACCGGTGGGATCGACCGCGCATGCAGCATCGAGGCGTAGGCCGGCAGGCGCTTGAAGGAGCTGTCGGTGTGCCACAGCCGGTTGCCGAGATTGTAGAGCCGCTGGCGATTGTCGCTCGGCAGGAGCCGGTTCTCGGTGTCCAGATTTCCGACATCGGCGAGGTTCTCATGCAGGCGCAGCTTGTGATCGCTGCGATGCTTGAAGACCGTGGTCTCAAGCGGTCCCCAGTGGCGGGCGAACGTGAGCTGGCTTTCGTCGTCGAGCCTCTGGTCGGGGAACACCAGCACGGCGTAGCGCGTGAAGGCGGCGCGCAGGCTCGCGATATCGCCGGCGGCGAGCGGCGCCGAAAGGTCGATGTCGCCCACCTCGGCGACGAAGTCTTCGGTCACGGGCTGGACGATGATCGCCATGCGGCCCTCCCTTGGGTCGATCGGGTGGATTGGATCACTCCGCGCGGCGCCGCGCAACGCGCTCGCGGCCGTTCACTCCGCTGCGGCCGGGCGCTCCGCGGCGCCAAGGTCGAAAGCCTTGGCAAGCAGTTCGTAGCTGCGTTTGCGCTGGGCGAAGTCATGGCAGATCGTGACCGCCATGATCTCGTCGACCTGGTAGTTCGCCGCGTGCTTCTCCAGTCCGGCGCGCACCGTGGCGGGCGATCCGACGACGGAGCGCCGCCGCAGCGCCGGCAGCCAGCGCTCCGCGGCCGGCTCTCTCGCGGCCTCCAGCGCTTCCTCGACCGAAGGCACCGGTCCCGGGTTGCCGGTGGTGCGCAGGCGCATCGCCCAGACCTCGCGGCTCTTGGCCAGCCGATCCGCCTCTTCGTCGGTCTCGGCGCACAAGACCGAGATCGCCATCAGCGGCATCGGCTTGTCGTGCAATGACGACGGCTTGAACTGGGCACGATAGGCGCGCGTGACCTGGTCGCCGCCGTCCGGATTGATGAAATGGGCGAAGCAGAACGGCAGGCCGAAATGCGCCGCGAGCGCCGCGCTGTCGTCGCTCGAACCCAGCAACCACACATCGGGCGCGCTTTCGCCAACGGGCTGCGCCACGATGCCGTGACCGGGATGACGGGGCGGCACGGCATCGTGCAGCCATGCCACCAGATCGCGCACCTGGTAGGGATAGCGTTCCGCGCCGTGATCGACGCGCCCCTCCTGCAGGATCTGCATCGTGCGCTGGTCGCTGCCCGGCGCGCGGCCGATGCCGAGATCGATCCGCCCCGGATAGAGCGTCTCCAGCATTCGGAAATTCTCGGCGACCTTGTAGGCACTGTAGTGCGGCAGCATGATGCCGCCGGAGCCCACTCGGATCCGCTCGGTGAGGCCTGCCACTCGCGCGATCAGCACCTCCGGCGTCGAGCCCGCGAGCGCCTCGCTGCTGTGATGCTCGGCCAGCCAGTAGCGCTCGTACCCCAGCCGGTCGCAGAGACGTGCGAGCTCGAGCGTCTCGCGCACCGCGTCCGCCGGCGTCCGCCCGCTCGAGATCGGCGACTGGTCGAGGACGCTGAGGCGCAGCATGCCGGCGCGCTACAGCCCCTTCTTGCCCATGGCGAGGAATTTCTCGCGGCGGCGGCGGCGCAGAGTGTCGGCGTCGAGTGCCGCGAGCTCAGCGAGCACCCGGCCGACCGCGCTGCCGGCGGCATCGATCGCCTCGTCGGGCGAGCGGTGAGCGCCGCCCATCGGCTCGGCGATCACCTCGTCGATCACATCGAGGCGCTTGAGGTCCTGCGCGGTCATGCGCATCGCCTCGGCGGCCTCCTGGGCGTGAGTGTTGGAGCGCCAAAGGATCGAGGCGCAGCCTTCCGGTGTGATCACCGAATAGACGGCATTCTCCAGCATCAGGATTCGGTCGGCCGAGGCGATGGCAAGCGCACCACCCGATCCGCCCTCGCCGATCACCAGGCTGACCAGCGGCACACCGATCTCAAGACAGGTTTCGATCGAGCGTGCGACGGCCTCCGCCTGGCCACGCGCCTCGGCGTCGATGCCGGGATAGGCGCCGGGGGTATCGACTAACGTCAACACCGGCAGCCGGAACCGGTCGGCCAGCCGCATCAGGCGTTGCGCCTTGCGATAGCCCTCAGGCCGCGCCATGCCAAAATTGTGTTTCACGCGGGCTTCAGTGTCGCTGCCCTTCTCCTGACCAAGCACGACGACGGGCCGCCCCTGGAAGCGGCCGAGGCCGCCGACAACCGCCAGGTCGTCGCCGAAGGCGCGATCGCCCGCCAACGGCGTGTAGTCCTCAATCAGGCGGTCGATATAGGCTTGGGCGTGAGGCCGGTCCGGATGGCGGGCCACCTGAACGCGCTGCCACGGGGTCAGCTTGGCGTAGGTGGCGCGCAGCTGCTTGTCGACCTTGGCCTGCAGACGCAGCACTTCCTCGGCGATGTCGACATCGCCGCTGTTGGGCACATGGCGCAGCTCGGAAATCTTGCTTTCGAGCTCCGCGATCGGCTTTTCAAAGTCGAGATAAGTGGCCATCGCGTCGGATGCGGGTATGACCCCGCTTGTCGCCCGGCCCCGGCGCGGGTGTCAACCGGGCGGCCGCCCGCGACGGCGCGCCAGCGGGTGGCTGCCCGACACCAGCGCGCGCAGGCGATCGTCCTGGATGTGGGTGTAGATCTGCGTCGTGGCGATGTCGGCGTGGCCCAACATCGCCTGAAGGCTGCGCAGGTCGGCACCACCGGCCAGCAGGTGGCTGGCGAAGGCGTGCCGCAGCACATGCGGCGAGACTCGTGCCGGATCGATGCCGGCTGTGATGGCGGTCGCCTTGAGCAATTGCGCAAACCGCTGGCGCGTGAGGTGTCCGAGCGCCCCGCGCGAGGGAAAGAGAAACCGCGACCTCGCGCCCGCGGATGGCGTCGCCGCGCGCAGGCGCAACCAGCCGGCCACGGCCTGCCGTGCCGGCTGCGACAGCGGGACCAGCCGTTCCTTGTCGCCCTTGCCGCGCACCAGAAGGAAGGCCGGATCGCGCTCCACGGCGGCCAACGGCAAGGACACGAGCTCGCTGACCCGGAGGCCGGTGGCGTAGAGCAATTCCAGCAACACCGCGAGCCGACCGCCATCCTCGCCCCCCACCGTCGCGGCGGCGGCGATCAGTCGATCGACCTCCTCGCGCGCCAGTACCTTGGGCAGCGGGCGACCGAGCCTAGGCGAGTCGAGAACCGTCGAGGGGTCATCGGCGCGCAGACCCTCGGACAGCAGGAAACGGAAGAACTGCCGCGCGGACGAGAGGCGGCGGGCCTGGGTGCGCGGCGAATGCCCGAGATGCTCCATCGCCTTCAGCCAGGCGCGCAGCGCCGCGGCGTCGGCGTCACGCGGACCGACGCGCCGCCGCGCGAGAAAGCGCGAGAGATCATCCAGATCGGCGCCATACGCCGCGCGGGTATTGCGCGACGCGCCGCGCTCGGCCTCGATCATGTCGAGGAACGCGTCGACCTCGCGCGCGCGGCGCAGCCCGGATGCTGCGCGAGTCAAAGGCCGTGCGCGATCGCGACTTCGATCGCGAAGAGTCGCGCGGCGTGGTCCTCGCCAACCGCGCGGAGCGTACGGACAATCGCGCCCACCGAGGCCGGATGCAGTTCCACGAGCGCGGTGTCGCCGGCTGCGATCGCCGCGAGCAGCGACGTCTCGGCCTGCCGACGCGCGGTCGCGGCACGCGCAAGCGCCTGGAGTGTCGCGGGCTGGGCGGAGACCAGGCGCGCACCGGCGGGTGGCGCCTCGGGCAACTCCGTCGACTGCGGCGCGATATCGGCGCCGGTCGCACGCAGCAGTTCGAGCAGCAGATGGCCGCGCAGGGGCGCACGGGCCGGGTCGTCCTGGCGGATCACTTCGTACCAGCGATTGACTTCGTCGGGAGGAAGGGCGCGGGGCGGCTCGGTGCCGGAAATCGCCACCAGCGGCATCAGCCGGTCGAGCGCCGCCAGCGCACGCGCATTGTTGCGCGCGGCGAGCAGCGCGAGCCGGGTCCATTCACGAACCAGCCGCGGGTCGCCCAGCAACAGGAATCCGCGCATCGCCTCCTGCGCCACGTCGGCGTGACGAGGCTGCGGGGGCAAGTTCAGCAAGCCCGCGGCGCTCGCCCGCGCGACGGTCGGAAACAACACCGAGTTGCGCGCGTCGCCGTAGATCGCGGCGATCGAGGCCATGATCTCGGCGCTGCCTGCCGCTTCGCGCGCCCGCACCACGAGCTGCGCGCGGCGCAGTTGCGGTGGCGGCAGAGCGGCGCCCGCGCGCACAGCATCGGCGTAGAGATCCGACAGGCGCGCAGCCTCGACAATCGCGAGCGACTCGCCGCGCTCGGCGATATCGACGCGCTGCGCCAGCGGGACGGTGCGATGCCCGACGACGGCTCGCACCAGTGGCGGCTGCGTAGCGCGCAGCGCCAGCGGCGGCGGCGGGACATAGGCAAGATCGAGCATCACGAAGGTGGGCCCGTCGAGGATCGCCTGGGGTTGCACCGCGGGCGGTCGTGCGCCGGCGGCCATTTCCACCAGCGCCACCAGTGCCGGATCGATGTTGCGCACCTGCGCTGCGCTCGCCATCGCGCCGGCGTTGTCGCCGGCCGCCAGCTGACAGGCGAGTGCCGCGCGAAGGCCGAAAGGATCCGGTAGCGCGTGCCGCGCGACGATGTTGCACGCGGCCTCACGCTCGCCTGCCAACATCAGTGCGTTCACAGTGATCGCCGCGATGGCGGGATCGGCATGGGCACCGGCCGAGCGCACGACCTCGTTGAGGCTTTCGCCCTCGCCCATCGCGGCCAGCCGCTCGACGCGCTGGCGGAACAGCCCGGGCGGCGGGCTGCCGTCAGGCGCCGGCGGCAAGAGCTCGCTCACCAGGACCTTGAACTGGAGATCGCGCAACGCGCGGCTGCGCGGCGCGGCCGGCAACGATGCGACCAGCCGTTTGGCGGAAGCCAGCGTCGTGTCGGCCCAGGCGCCCGGCGGCATGCCGCCGGTGCGCGGCGTGAGAAAGCCGGTCGGCCGGTCGTCGAAAGAGAGCTGCGCCGCCGCGGGCCCGGCGAGCATCACAAGGGCGGCGCACAGCCCGCCGAGGAGGCTAGCGCGAGAAGCGGTCATTGGAGATCGGCACCTCGAAAGCCCGCACCTGCGGCGCCGGGTTGAGCACGGCTAGGAGCGCGACACCGGCGACCAGGATCGCGGCCGCGACGAGGGCAAGCAGCGGGCCCAGCGGGACGCTTGGCATCCGAATGAATCCGCGGGGACGAAAAGACTTCACGATGCCACCACGTTAGCCGCCGCGCCGCCGAGCGGCAAATGGCCACCGCTTGAAAGCACCGCCGGAATGCGCGAAAGCGATGGCGACGCGCCATGGAAACCGCCCCTGCCCTGTCGATGCCGCGCACCGTCGCCCTCGTGGGCCTGATGGGCGCAGGCAAGAGCGCGATCGGCAAGCGATTGGCCCAACGCCTCGCCCTGCCCTTCGTCGACGCCGACACCGAGATCGAGCGCGCGGCGGACTGCTCCATCTCCGAGTTCTTCGAAAAGTTCGGTGAAGCGGAGTTCCGCGCTGGCGAACGCCGCGTGATCGCCCGCCTGCTCGAAAACCCGCCGCATGTCTTGTCGACTGGCGGTGGCGCCTACATGGACCCCGACACGCGCGCGGCGCTCCGCGCCCGGGCCTGGACCGTCTGGCTTCGGGCCGATCTCGATGTGCTGTTCGACCGCGTGCGGCGGCGCAGCCACCGCCCTCTCCTGCGCAATGGCGATCCGCGCGAGACGCTCCGCCGTCTGATGGAGGCCCGCTATCCGGTCTATGCCGAGGCGGACCTGATCGTCGAATCGACGGCCCAGCCGGCCGATGCGACGACCGAGCAGGTGCTGCTCGCCCTCCGCGACCATCTGGCCGCGAGCTGCACCGGGGCCGCGGCATGAGCGGTCCCGCAACGGTGCGCGTCGATCTCGCAGGCCGCGCCTACGACATCGTCATCGGCCCGGGCCTGATTGACCGCGCCGGCGAGCTGGCGCGGCCGGCCATCGCGGGCGGCCGTGCGGTCGCGATCACCGACAGCCAGGTGGCGCCCCTGTACGGCGAGCGGCTGAAGGCGTCTTTCGCCCGCGCCGGCCTCGCCCTCGATCTCATCACCGTGCCGGCGGGTGAGGCCAGCAAGGAGTTCGGTGCCTTCGCGCGTCTGATGAACGACCTGCTCGACCGGCGGCCCGATCGCCGCACGGTTCTGGTCGCACTGGGCGGTGGCGTCGTGGGCGACCTCACCGGCTTCGCCGCGAGCGTTCTGTTGCGTGGCGTCGACTTTATCCAGGTACCGACGACCCTGCTCGCACAGGTCGACAGCTCGGTGGGCGGCAAGACCGGGATCAATACGCGTCACGGCAAGAACCTTGTCGGCGCTTTCCACCAGCCCCGGTTGGTGCTGGCCGACACCGATGCGCTCGCGACCCTGCCGCCGCGTGAGCTGCTGGCCGGCTACGCCGAGGTGGTGAAGTACGGGCTGATCGACGATCCCGCGTTCTTCGACTGGCTGGAGGCGAAGGGCGCGGCGGCGCTCGCGGGCGACGCGGACGGGCGTGTCCGGATGATCGAGACCAGCTGCCGCGCCAAGGCCCGCATCGTCGCCGCCGACGAGCGTGAGACCGGCGACCTGCGCGCACTGCTGAACCTTGGGCACACCTTCGGCCACGCGCTCGAGGCCGAAACCGGCTTCGGGCCGGAGTTGCTGCATGGCGAAGGCGTCGCCGCGGGCATGGGGCTCGCGTTCGACCTGTCGGCGCGGCTGGGGCTCTGTCCCGCGGCCGACGCGGCGCGAGCGCGCCGGCATCTCGCCGCGGTCGGCCTGCCCATGCGACTGCGCGCCATCGGCGGCGACAATTCACGCGCCTGGAACGCGGCGCGGCTGATCGACCACATGCGCGGCGACAAGAAGGCGGTTGCCGGCAAGCTCACCTTCATCTTGGCGCGCGGCATCGGCCGCGCCTTTGTCAGTCGCGAGGTGCCGGAAGACGCGCTCACCGCCCTGCTGAACGAGGCGATCGCGGCCTGACGCCATGGAAGCCGATATCCAGCTCGACATTCCGCTCTACGTCGCCGTGCCGATGGTGCTCCTGTGCCTCGCGCTCGCGGCGTATCTGTCGGCCGCGGAAACCGCGATCACAGGCGCGTCCCGCCCCCGCCTGCATCGGCTGGCGCTCCAGGGCAACCTGCGCGCGGCGGTGGTGAACGGCCTGCTCGACCGCAAGGACGAGGCCGTGAGCGCCATCCTGCTCGGCAACAACGTCGTCAACATCTTCTCGGCAGCGCTCACCACCGCCGTGCTGACCGATCTGTTCGGCGCCGCGGGCGTGGTCTACGCCACCCTGATCATGGGCGTCCTGGTCGTCGTGTTCGCCGAGGTGATGCCCAAGACCTGGGCACTGCTTCGTGCCGATCGTGTGGCGCTCGCGCTCGCCCCCTCGCTGGTGCTGGCACTCGGCCTGTTGGGGCCGCTCGCGCGTTTCGTGGCTCGGCTCTCGCGGCTGCTTCTGCGGGTGCTCGGCGTCCGAACGGATGCCGGCGCCGATGCGCAGGAGCATGACGACCTGCTGCGCGGGGCGATCGATCTGCATGGCATAGGACAGGCGGACCACGCGGCGCCGGCCGAGAAGGCGATGCTGCGCTCGGTGCTCGATCTCGGCGATCTCACGGTCGGCGACGTGATGACCCATCGCGGCAACGTCGCACTGATCGACGCGGAGCAACCGATCGAGCGCATCGTCGAGCAGGCGCTCGCGACCCCATTCACTCGCATTCCGCTCTATCGCGGCAACCCCGACAACATCGTGGGCGTCGTCCACGGCAAGGACCTGTTCCGCGCGGCACAGGCCTCCGGCGGGATCGCGGCGATCGAACTCGGCAAGGTGATGGGCCGCGCCTGGTTCATCCCGGAATCGACCACGCTGTTCGACCAGCTCCAGGCCTTCCGGGCACGGCACGAGCACTTCGCGATCGTGGTGGACGAGTACGGCGCGCTGCGCGGGATCGTCACGCTTGAGGACATCATCGAGGAGATCGTGGGCGACATCCGCGACGAGCACGATCGCGTCGTGAAGGGTGTCGAGGTACGCGACGACGGAACCTACGTTTGCCGCGGCGAGGTGCCGATCCGCGACCTCAACCGGCAATTCGGCTGGATCCTGCCCGAGGATGTGGCCACCACCATCGCCGGTCTGGTGCTGCACGAGGCGCGCCGTATCCCCGAGGTCGGCCAGACCTATGCGTTCTACGGCTTTCGGTTCGAGGTGACGCGCCGCGAGGGCACCCGAATCGCCGAATTGCGGGTGCGGCCGCCCGCCACCGCCGCCTGAAACTCCATCCGATCACGAGAGTAGCGTTCCATGCCGCTTCCGACTCCTGCCCCGCGTCAGCATCTGCATACTCGACAGGTCGAGTGTCGCGGCTATTTCCGCGACGATGGCCTCTGGGACATCGAAGGTCGCATCACCGATACCAAGACCTACGCGCATCCCAACGAGTGGCGCGGCGAGCTGCGGCCCGGTGACTTCGTTCACGACATGTCGATCCGCCTCACGATCGACCACAAATTCACCATCGTGGATGTCGCGGCGGTGACCGACAGCTCGCCCTACAGCATCTGCGGCAACGTCGCGCCGGACTTCCGCAAGCTGATCGGCCTGTCGATCCGCGGCGGCTTCCATCGTGAGGTCCGCGCGCGGCTGGGCGGGGTGCATGGGTGCACCCACATCGTGGAGCTGTTGGGCCCGGTCGCAACGACTGCGTTCCAGACCGTGTCTTCAGGCAAAGCGCGCGAACTCAATCGCGCGCACCGCGCGCGCACGGGTCAGGCGAAGCCGCCATCGGATCCCACGGCGCCAGCCAAACCGCGCCGCAAACCCTATGTGATCGATACCTGCCACGCCTGGAGCGCCGACGGCGCGGTGGTGCGGCGCTGGGCGCCGGACTTCTACACCGGACCCGACGCTGAAGCGGTGCGCGCGGAGGCCGCCCTCAAGCCGCCGGTCGAGATGGACGGCTGACCGCTCAGCGCTGCGCGTGCTCCGCGGGCGTCAGCGTAGTGAGCGCGAGCGCGTGCAGCCCGGCGTCGAACTCGGCCTTGAGCGCGGCATAGACCAGTCGCTGGCGCGTGACGCGGTTCTGGCCATCGAATGCCGCCGACACGATCTCGACGTTGAAATGGGTCTCGCCGCCCTCGCGCCAGCCGGCGTGTCCGCGATGTTTGGACGAGTCATCCACGATCTCAAGCCTCACCGGCGCGAGCGCTGCCCTCAGCTTCGCCTCGATCGCCGTTGCCACCTTCCCCATACCGCCTCCGCACGCGCTTGCCCCGATACCGCAACCGACTTCATAGTGCTTCGATGGGGCGACGACGGGCAAGACCTCTGGCGACGACCGATGGCGCGACCACCGGCGCGCGGGTGTGCGAACACCCGGGATGTCGTCTCGCGGGCGAGTTTCGCGCGCCCCTCGCCCGCGACCGGCTGAACGAGTATCGCTGGTTCTGCCTCGAACATGTCCGCGAGTACAATTCCAAGTGGGACTATTTCGCGGGCCTCAAGACCGAGGAGATCGAGGCCCATATCCGCGCCGACACGGTGTGGCGGCGACCGAGCTGGCGGCTGGGCGATCGCCGGACGGGCGATGCCAAACTGCACGACCCGCTGGGGCTCGCCGACGATGCCGGCCTTGGCGAGCGGCCACAGCCGCCGAACCGGGCCGACGGCAGTGAGCGTCTGACGCCCACCGAGCGCGACGCGTTGGCGGCGCTGGAACTCACCTGGCCGCTCACCCAGGCGGACCTGAAATCGCGCTGGAAAGAGCTGGTGAAACAGCACCATCCCGACGCCAATGGCGGCGACCGCGAGGCCGAGGAAAAACTGAAGGAAATCAACGCCGCCTATTCCACCCTGCGGGCCTGCGAGCATCTTTCAGCCGACTGACGGAACGCCGTGGCGAGGCGAATTGACCGCTTGCCGGCGGGGGGGGCGGCTTGCGAGTATCCCCAGCCCGCGATCAGGCGGGCTTTGTTTTTTGCGGGATTTCCACGAGATGGCTTCTTCACCCAGCGCGGCCCGGCGGGACGCGCCCGACATGCCGGACATCAAGGTTTCCGCGCGGCAGCTCTTCGGTATCGACAGCGACATGGAGGTTCCGGCCTTCAGCGCGCCGAGCGAGCATGTGCCGCCGGTCGACGAGGCCTATCTGTTCGACCAGGACACCACTATGGCCATCCTGGCGGGCTTTGCCCACAACCGCCGCGTCATGGTCCAGGGCTATCACGGGACCGGCAAGTCGACCCATATCGAGCAGGTCGCCGCCCGGCTCAACTGGCCGTGCATCCGCGTCAATCTCGACAGCCACATCAGCCGTATCGACCTCGTCGGCAAGGACGCGATCGTGCTGCGCGAAGGCAAGCAGGTGACCGAGTTCCGCGAGGGTATCCTGCCGTGGGCGCTGCAGCATCCGACGGCGCTGGTGTTCGACGAGTACGACGCGGGCCGCGCCGACGTGATGTTCGTCATCCAGCGCGTGCTTGAGGTCGACGGCAAGCTCACCCTGCTCGACCAGAGCCGCGTGATCCGTCCTCACCCCGCGTTCCGCCTGTTCTCGACCGCCAACACGGTCGGCCTCGGCGACACGACGGGCCTCTATCACGGCACGCAGCAGATCAACCAGGGTCAGATGGACCGCTGGTCGATCGTGACCACGCTCAACTACCTGCCGCACGACCAGGAAGTCGGCATCGTGATCGCCAAGTCGCGCCAGTACGACAATGACGAGGGCCGCAAGTTGGTGTCCGCCATGGTCGCAATGGCCGACCTTACGCGCGCGGGCTTCATCGCTGGCGACATCTCGACCGTGATGTCGCCGCGAACCGTCATCACCTGGGCCGAGAATGCGCGCATCTTCGCGGGCGATATCGGGCTGGCCTTCCGGCTCACCTTCCTGAACAAGTGCGACGAGGTCGAGCGCTCGACGTTGGCCGAGTACTACCAGCGTTGCTTCGGCAAGGAGCTGCCGATGGGCACGGCCAAGCCGCAGAAGCCGCACTGAGCGGGGCGGCAGGGCCGGTTCGCGCGTGTCCAAGGATTCGACCCCTCTCGAGGAGTTCCGCCGCGTCACCTCCACGACGATGCGGGCGGTCTCGCGCAAGGACGTGAACGTCTCGTTCGTGCCCGACGGGGGCACGCTGCTGGGCAGCGAGGCGCGGATCTCGGTGCCGGCGCGCGATCTGCCGGCCGAGGATGTCGCCCGGGTGCGCGGCGAGGCCGACTCGATGGCACTGAAGCTGCGCCACCACGACCGCAAGACCCATCTGCGCCGCGTGCCGCGCGGCGAGGCCGCCCGGGCGATCTTCGAGGCGGTCGAGCAGGTCCGTGTCGAGGCCCTGGGCGCACGCCGCATGGCCGGCATCGCCGACAATCTGAACGCGCTGTGGCGCCAGCGCTCCGACCAGCGCGGGCATGCCCGCGTCAAGACCAAGGACGACGCACCGATCGCCGACGTGATCGGACTGATCGCGCGCGAACAGCTTCTGGGCGCGGCGCCGCCTGAGTCAGCCCGCGCCATGGTCGATCTGTGGCGCGCCGAGGTCGAGAGCGCGGCCGGGCGCGACTTCCAGAAGCTGAGAGAATCGCTCGCCAACCAGGAGGCCTTCGCGCGCGCCGCACGGCAGCTGATCCGCGATCTGCGACTGGGCGACGAGACCGCCGACCTGCAGGACGAGGATCCGGAAGAGAGCCAGGATCAGGAGAACGCCGACGGTCAGTCCAATGAGACCGGCGACGAGCAGAGCGACTCGAGCGAAACCCAGGGCTACGGTGCCCAGGGCGAAGAGACCGAGGACGCCAGCGAGCAGGACGACGCGTCCGAAACGGTGGCCGACCAGGCCCAGACCGAGATGCAAATGGGTGCCGGCGAGGAAGAGGAGCCGGGTCGCGCCGAGCGCCCGTGGCTGCCGCCGGGCGCGCTGTCCAACGAGCCGCTCGGCCAGCAGTACCACACCTACACGGTCAAGTTCGACGAAGAGGTCCCGGCCGACCAGCTGTGCGATGCCGACGAACTCGGACGTCTGCGCAACCATCTCGACCAGCAGCTCGCCCATCTCGGCGGCGTGATCGGCAAGCTCGCCAACCGCCTGCAACGCCGGCTGCTTGCGCAACAGAATCGCGCCTGGGAGTTCGATCTCGACGAGGGCATGCTGGATGCCGCACGGCTGGCGCGCATCATCGCCAATCCGATGCACTCGTTGTCCTACAAGAAGGAAAAGGACACCAACTTCCGCGACACCGTGGTGTCGCTGCTGATCGACAATTCAGGCTCCATGCGCGGCCGGCCGATCACCGTGGCAGCGATGAGCGCCGACATTCTCGCCCGCACGCTGGAGCGCTGCGGCGTGAAGGTCGAGATCCTTGGGTTCACGACACGGGCCTGGAAGGGCGGCCAGAGCCGCGAGCAGTGGCTCGCCGCCGGCAAGCCTGCCAACGCCGGTCGTCTGAACGATCTGCGCCACATCATCTACAAGCCGGCCGACGCGCCCTGGCGGCGGGCGCGCAAGAACCTCGGACTGATGCTGCGCGAGGGCATTCTCAAGGAGAACATCGACGGTGAGGCGCTCTTGTGGGCGCACAACCGCCTGTTGCCGCGGCCCGAAGAACGCAAGATCATGATGGTGATCTCCGACGGCGCGCCGGTCGACGACTCGACCCTGTCGGTCAACCCCGGCAATTATCTTGAGCGCCACCTGCGCGATGTGATCGATTGGATCGAGACGCGCTCGCCGGTCGAGCTGATCGCGATCGGCATCGGCCATGACGTCACGCGCTACTACCGCCGCGCCGTGACCATCGTCGACGCCGACCAGCTGGGCGGCACCATGATGGAACAGCTCGCCTCGCTGTTCGACGAAGAGGATGAGAGCACCGCCCGCAATGCCACCCAGCAGCGCCGCGGCGCCCGCTCGGGCGGGGGTGGATCAGGCAAGCCCCAAGGCAAGTCAGGCCGCCGCGCCGCCTGACAGAGGCGCGCGACCCATCCCATCATCCAAAGCTTGCGCCACAGCCCGATCGAGCGGCGCCAAGCGAGCGTAGCGTCGGGCTTGTCGTACTCCGGCAGACGCGGATTGTAGAAGCCAGGCTGAGCGCGATAGCGGAAGATGTGCGGCTCCCGGCCGGCGCGACGCACACGCTCGGCGAGGTCTGCCTGGATAACCGGCCCGGCGAAGGGGTCGCGCTCCGAGCAATGGACGACGAAGAGTTCGTAGATCGTGTGCAACTCGCGCACGGTGCGATCGATGCGGGCGTTCCATACAGCGACCCCGTTGGCGGCGGTGCTGAGGCTGCCATCGACGGCCCATCGTCCGCCATGTCGGCCGAAGCCGAAGGCGCCGACCTGCTGGTTGCCCTCGAGCCGGTTGCGCAGCCAGTCGTACTAGGCGGAGATCACGCCGGGTACTTCGGCATCGGCCTCCTCCGCGTGCCGCTCGGCGTCGACACCTGTACCTGCGAGTTTGCCGTTCACAGGATCGACGACGAGACCGATGATGCCCTCGAACGCAAGCGCCGCACCCATCGCGTCGAACTCCGGCGTCAGCCCGAACCCGTCAGGCACGACGATGATCGACGGCGCGGGCTTGCCGGGCGCCGGCAGATGCAGGCGGGCGCGATGTTCGACCAGACCTGGTAGCACCATCGAGACGGTCTGAGGTGCGGGCCGTTCGACGGTCTGCCGCGACTGCGAGAGTGCCGCAGCCGGGACCAGCGAGGCGACAAGGCCGCTCGCGACAAGCCCGCGTCGGCCGACGGGTGGGGGATCGCCCATGCGCGACACTATACGTGCTAAGAGCCACGGATGCATCGCGCGCTTGTCCTGCTCTGGATTGCGCTCCTCGCCGCGTGCGCGGGCGGTCCGCCGCCCACCGCCATCGCGCAGGCGGGTGGCATCGTCATCCGCGCGACGGCCCTGCCATTCAACCTCGAGGATCCGGCGGACCGGCGCACCGGCCGCCTGATCTGGCGCGGCGGCGTGGCGCTCACCGCGTCGAACCCGGCCTTTGGCGGCTGGTCGGGTCTCCACGTGGCACCGGACGGAAGCTCGCTCTCCGCCATTTCGGATGTCGGGCACTGGCTCACCGCCCGCATCGTCCAGGACGCCGCCGGGACTCTGACAGGTCTCGCCGATGCCCGTTTCGGTCCCCTGCGCGGACTCGACGGCAAGCCGTTGGGCGACAAGCGCTCGGCCGATGCCGAGTCGCTCGCGCGCCTCGCCGACGGATCGTGGCTGGTGGCCTTCGAGCAGCGCCATCGCCTCTGGCGCTATCCCGCCGGCGACGAGGCGAACGGCGCGGGCCTGGCCGGCTTACCGGTTCCCGTCGAGGGACCCGCCGATCTCGGTCGGCAGCCGGCCAATGGCGGGTGGAAGCGCTCGCCGCGCTGCCGGACGGCCGCGTCGTGGGACTGAGCGAGGTCTACAGCAAGCGCCCCGGAACCAGTGTCGGCTGGATCGGGGCTCCCTCGGACACCGGCTGGCGCTGGCAGGAGTTCGGCTACACCGCCACGCCGGACTACAAACCAACCGCGCTTGCGGTCCTGCCTGATGGCGATCTCGTTGTGGTGGAACGCGCCTTCTCGCCGGCGCTGGGTGTGCGGTGCCGGGTCCTGCGTCTGGCGGTCGGCGCGATCGCCGCCGGCGCGACAGTTCAGGCGGTCGAGCTGGCGCGCCTCGCCTCTCCGCTGGCCGTCGACAATCTGGAAGGCGTGGCGGCGACCCGCGGGCCGCGCGGCGAGACGCTGATCTGGCTGATCTCGGACGACAATTTCAATCCGCTGCAGCGGACGATCTTGCTCAAGTTCGAACTGGCGCCGTAAGGCGCCTGGACGCTCAGGCTGCGGCCTTGGCGTCCCGACGGGCTTTGGCGGCCACGACGCGGCGCTTCAGCGCCACCATCTCCGGCTCCAGCCGGCTGTCGTTGGTGCCAAGCAGATAGGCATCGATACCGCCATTGTGCTCGATCGTCTTGAGGCCGCGCGGGGTGACGCGCAGGCGGACGGCGTGTCCGAGCGCATCGCTCAGCACGGAGGCGACCTGCAAGTTCGACATGAACCGGCGGCGGCTCTTGTTGTTGGCGTGGCTGACGGTGTTGCCGTACTGCACGGCCTTGCCGGAAACGGCGCAACGACGAGGCATGACGATCCTGCTCGCAAAAAGACAAACCCGCCCCAAGCCGGGCGGGAGGCGGGGTGTTCTAGGGGCCGAGGGGCCCCCCGTCAAGCGTACCAGTCGACGATCCGCTCCGAGATGTCCTCGACCTGGTCCTCTGGAATCACCCTGCCGCTGGCCGAAATCCCGGCCTGATGCACGGTTTCCGGATCGCCCGAGATCAGGGGATGCCACCAGTATAAGTCCTCGCCCTTGTGAACCAGGCGATAGCCGCATGTCCGGGGCAGCCAGTCCATCTTCGCCACCACCTTCGGCGTCAGCTTGATGCAGTCCGGCACGATCTTCTTGCGATTGGCATAGTCGCGGCAGCGGGCGGTCTTGGGATCGAGCAGCCGGCAGCACGTGTCGGTCTGGACCAGCTCGCCCGTCTCCTCGTACTCGAGCTTGTTGACGCAGCAGAGCCCGCACCCGTCGCACAGCCGCTCCCATTCGCTCTTGCTCATTTGGGCGAGCGACTTGCGCTTCCAGTAGGGCAGTGCCTCGGTCGCGCGGGCGCGTCGCGCACGTCCAACCAGGTCGTCAGCGGCCATGGAACGCCTCCAGCAATCGTCGTGCCGCTGCGGCAGGCGTTGAGCGACCCGCCTCGACATCCCGCTCCAGCGCCCCCACCCGCCGTCGCACCTCGGGGTGGCGCTTCAGATCGGCGAGCAACGTCTCACCCACCTCGTTCCACATCCAGGCGCGGGCCTGCGTCGCGCGGCGTCGAGCGATGCCGGCCGGACCGACGGCCTCGCGAAAGCGCAGCACGGTGTCCCAGACCTCCCGCACTCCGGCGCCCGCGAGCGCCGAGCAGGTCGCGACCTCGGGCGTCCAACCTTCTGTTGGCGAGCGCAGCATGCGCAGCGCGTGACGATAGTCGGCAGCCGCGCGCTCAGCGGCGGGCTTCAGCTCCCCGTCGGCCTTGTTCACGACGACGAGGTCGGCGAGCTCAATCACTCCGCGCTTGATGCCTTGCAGATCATCGCCGCCCGCCGGCAGCAGCAGGACCAAGAACGTGTCGACCATGTCCGATACGGCGGTTTCCGACTGGCCGACGCCCACCGTCTCCACCAGCACCGTATCGAAGCCGGCTGCCTCGACCAGCAGCATGGCCTCGCGGGTGCGGCGCGCCACGCCACCCAGTGTGGCACCGGCCGGTGAGGGCCGGATGAAGGCGCCTTCCGCGCGGCTCAGCTCCTCCATCCGCGTCTTGTCGCCCAGGATCGACCCTCCGCCGCGTTTGGAGGAGGGATCGATCGCAAGAACCGCGAGCCGGCGTCCCTCCGCCAGCAGCGACAAGCCGAAGCGTTCGATGAAGGTGGACTTGCCCACGCCCGGCACGCCGGTGATGCCAAGCCGCACCGACTTTCCGGTGCGCGGCAGGATCGCGGCCAGCAGGGCGTCGGCGCGCTCGCGATGATCGGCCCGAGTGCTCTCAACCAGGGTGATCGCCTTGGCCAACGCGCGACGGTCGCCCGCCAGCAGCGGCGCGAGCAGCGGATCGGGAGCGGTGGCGGCGCGGGCGACGGCGCTCATGGCGCGGCGAGAGATATCAGGCGGCCCGGCGCAAGGCCAGCAACGCCGCAACGCCCGCCAGCGCATAGAAGGCCGCGAAGCTCAGCCCCATCCCCCATGGACCGATCCAGTCCATCGCCCCGCCCGTGATGGGCCGGCCGATCAAACCGCCGACCACGTAGATCATACTGAAGGCGGCGTTGGCGCGCGCGATGTCGCCACCGCTGAAACGCTGGCCGAGCAACGCGAGCCCCACCGGATAGATGGCAAAAGAGACGCCGCCCCACACCAGCAACAGCGGAACGACACTCCACGAGGTGGCGGACAGCGCCGGCAACACCAGCACCAGCGCCGTGCACACGAACCCGCACGCCGCGAGCACGAGCCGGCGATCCATGTGGTCGGCCGCCCAGCCAATCGGCCACTGCAGCACGATGTTGCCGACCACGAACAACGACAGCCAGAGCGCGCCGGTCTCGGCACTGGTCCCCGCGCCGACGGCGTAGACCGGCAGGAAGTTGAAGGCCGTCTGTTCGCCGAGCCCGCTGGTCAGTCCGGCCAGCATGGCGAGAGGCGCGGCGATCAGGATGGCCCGAAAGCCGCCGCCGGCTTCGGGGACGATCCGCGGCGCGTCGTGCCAACGCAACAATAGCGGCAACGCGACCGCGAGCCCCAACGCGGCGCAGACCAGGAATGGCAGGGGACCGTAAACGCCGACGACCTGCAGGACCAGAGGGCCGCTTGCGAGGCCGAGCGCCATCAGTGCGGCATATGCCGCCATCAGCCGGCCCCGCAGACGCTCCTCCACGACCATGTTCAGCCAGATTTCGCTCGCCACCCAGGGCACGGCGCCGACCGTTCCGCTCAGGAGGCAGATCACGAACCAAGCGGGTGTGCTGTCGGTGAGGGCCAACGCGACCCAGAATCCCGCACCGATCAGAACGGACACCAGGATCAACGGCACTGTTCCGAGGCGTTGGGCAAACCACGGCAAGAACGGCGTGCTCGCCAGCATGCCCACGCCCCACACCGCGCCGACGACGCCGATGGTCAGATTGTCCTCGCCGCGCTTTTCCAGGGCGAGCGAGATCAACGGCATCGCCGCACCACCGTGCAGCCCGGCGAGAAAACAGGCGGTGAAGACCGGCCACAACGCCGCGAGTGACGACCCAGTCCGCGTGGGGTTGTCAGTCCGCGCCACGAAGATGCCCCTCGGCGCGGAGAGACGGCGTCTCGTTCGCCGCGCGCTCGGCCTGCAGCGCCGCTTCCTGCTGGCGTCGCCACATGTCGGCGTAGAGACCGCCGCGCTCGAGCAGTTCCCCATGGCGGCCGCGCTCGGCCACACGACCCTTGTCCAGCACCACGATCTCGTCGGCGTTGACGATGGTGCTGAGGCGATGGGCGATCACAACCGTCGTTCGACCGCGACTCACATCCTCGAGCGAACGCTGAATCTCCTGCTCGGTGCGTGTGTCCAGCGCGCTGGTTGCCTCGTCAAACAGAAGGATGCGCGGGTTCTTGAGGATCGTCCGCGCGATCGCGACGCGTTGCTTCTCGCCACCGGACAGCTTGAGCCCGCGCTCGCCCACCATCGTCTCGTAGCCCTTCGGAAGGGCCGCGACGAAGTCGTGGATTCGCGCGAGCCCGGCGGCGCGCTCGACCTCCTCGCGCGTCGCCTCGGGATGGCCATAGGCGATGTTGTAGTAGATCGTGTCGTTGAACAGGACCGTGTCTTGCGGCACCACGCCGATCGCCGCCCGCAGGCTCGCCTGGGTGATACCGCGGATATCCTGGCCGTCGATTGTCACCGATCCGCCCGCCACGTCGTAGAAGCGGAACAGGATCCGAGACACGGTGGACTTGCCGGCGCCGCTCGACCCCACGATGGCGACGGTGCGGCCGGCGCCAGCGGTGAAACTGACGCCGTGCAGGATCGGCCGCGCCGGCTCGTAGTGGAAGTCGACGTCCCGGAAGGCGATCTCGCCCCCACCAACAGCCAGCGCCGGCGCGCCCGGGCGATCGGCGATCTCGGGCGGCACCTGCAGAAGCCCGAACATCTTCTCCATATTCACCAGCGCATTGCGGATCTCGCGGTAGGCGAAACCCAGCAGGTTGAGCGGCTGATAAAGCTGGATCAGGAACGCATTGACCGCCACGAAGTCGCCAATGGTGTTGGTGCCCTTCACCACGCCATGGCCGGCCATCACCATCACCACGACAAGGCCGAACGCGATGATCGCGCCCTGCCCCACGTTCAGGAGCGAGAGCGTCATGGACGATTGGATGGCGGCCTTCTCGTAGCGCCGTCGCCCGACATCGAAACGCGCCGCTTCGTGGCGCTCGTTGCCGAAGTACTTCACCGTTTCGTAGTTCAGCAGGCTGTCGATCGCCCGCGCATTGGCGTCGGTGTCGGCCTCGTTCATGCGGCGCACATAGGCGATGCGCCACTCGGAGAGCGTGATGGTCAAAACCACGTAAGCCGCGATGACGCCCAAGGTCACCGCCGCGAAGCGCCAGTCATAGAGGTGCCATAGGACCGCCGTCACCAGCGCGATCTCAACGGCCGTTGGCACGATGTTGAAGGTCATGAAGCGGATCAGGTACTCCATACCCTGCGTGCCGCGCTCGATGACCCGGCTCAGGCCGCCGGTCTGACGCTCCAGATGGAAGCGCAGAGACAGCGCGTGCAGGTGGCGGAACACCTGGAGCGCCAGATTGCGGATGGCCCGCTGCGCCACCGGTGCGAACAGCGCGTCGCGCACCTCGCCCAGCCCCTGCGCCGCCACGCGCGCCACGCCATAGGCGAGAATCAGCAGGATCGGGACGGCGACCGCCTGGGCGCGCGGCTCGGACAGAGAGTCGACCGCGTACTTGTAGAGCAGCGGCACATAGACGTTGGCGATCTTTGCGGCGACCAGCAGCACCAGCGCCACAACGACGCGCGCGCGGAGTCCGGGTTCCCCGACGGGCCAGAGATGGGCAAAGAGCGTGCGCACCACGCTCCATGAGCGCGCGGCGCCAATCGAGGCGGGACGACCGTCGGCGGGAGGGGACATGCGCGTCCTTCTATATCGACCATCGACGGGACGTAAGCCCTAGGTGTAGGACGGTGCCATGCACCCTTCACCCGCCCTGCTGGCGCCCGCCCTTGCCCTTCTGCTGCCGGTAACGGCCAGCGCGCAAGGCCGCGCGATCGAGATGGCCTACGAGGTCTCGGTAGCGGGCTTCAACGGCTTTGTGATCGATCTCGTCGCGCGGTTCGACGGCGATCGCTACATCGTCGATACCAACTCCTACAAGATCGGCGTCCTGCGCATGCTCACCGCGCGCTATGGCGGACGCAACCGGGCCTGGGGCACGCTGTCGGACGAGGGCGCCCGGCCGGCGGGCGGTTCGATCGCAGTCGAGAACCGCGATACGCTGCGCTGCTGGGAAGTGCGCTATGACGGGTCTCGCGTGGCGCACGAAGTCCATGATCCGAACTACACGCCGAAGCCGGAACACGAGATCGCCGACAGCGACAAGACCGGCAGTTTCGACCCGCTGACCGCGGGGTTCCATCTCGCGTTCGCGCGCGATGCGTGCGAGCGGCCGATCCCGATCTTCGACGGACGCCGGCGCATCGATATTCTGGTCAAGCGCGTGGGCACGGAGCCCGCCCGCGACGCGGCCATCGAGGGCGCGCGCGGCGATGCCGTCATCTGCGAGGTGACCTCGCGGCGCGTCGCCGGCGAGTTCCAAGCGGCGCGACCGGAGACCGAACGGCAGCCGCCGCGCCCGTTGCGCGCCTGGCTCGCCCATCTCGACTCGTCGAACGCGCGCTACATCGCGCGTCTGGAGGCCGACACCGGCTTCGGGACCTTGCGCGGCCGCGTCACGCGTTTCCGCGAACGCGCCTTCACCGATGAGGACCGCGCCGCGATGGGGCGCTGAGCGACCGGCCGATCAGGCCGCGCGCTTCTCGCTGCGCTTGCGCAGAATGTCGAGGATCTCGGCGGCGGCCGCCGGGATGTTGGTCCCAGGCCCGTAGATCGCCGAGACGCCCGCCTTGCGCAGGAAGTCGTAATCCTGCGCCGGCACGACGCCACCCACCACGACAACCGTATCGCCGCCGCCCAGCTTCGCGAGCTCGGCGATCAGCGCGGGAACAAGCGTCTTGTGACCCGCCGCCTGGCTTGACACGCCGATGGCGTGAACGTCGTTCTCGATCGCCGCGCGCGCGGCCTCCTCGGGAGTCTGGAACAGCGGCCCGACATCCACGTCGAAGCCGAGATCGGCGAAGGCGGTGGCGATCACCTTGGCGCCGCGATCATGGCCGTCCTGGCCGAGCTTCACGACCATGAGACGGGGGCGGCGCCCTTCTTCCTCGGCGAAACCCGCGATCTCGCTCCGGATGCGCTCAAGTCCGCCATCGCCCTCCCACTCGCCGGCATAGACGCCGGAGATCGAGCGGATGGTCGCCTGGAAGCGGCCATAGACACCTTCCAGGGCCGAGGAAATCTCGCCCACCGTGGCGCGTGCCCGCGTCGCGTCGATGGCGAGCGCCAGAAGATTGCCGGTGCCGTTGCGGGCGGCCTCGCCCAACGCCTGGAGTGCGGCGACGCAAGCGGCCTCGTCGCGGCGGCCGCGGATCGTCCGCAGGCGACCGAGCTGGGCTTCGCGGACCGCGGCGTTGTCGACATCCAGGATCTCGACGGTCGCCGCGTCCTTCGGCTGGTACTTGTTCACGCCGACCACGACTTCCTCGCCACGATCGACGCGCGCCTGACGGCGCGCCGCCGCCTCCTCGATCCGCATCTTGGGCATACCGGCCTCGACCGCCTTGGTCATGCCGCCCAACGCCTCGACCTCGGCGATCAGCTTGCGCGCCTCGGCGACCAGGCTCGCCGTCAGCGACTCGACGTAGTAGCTGCCGGCCAGCGGATCGACGACGCGGGTGACGCCGGTCTCGTGCTGGAGGATCAGCTGGGTGTTGCGCGCGATGCGCGCCGACGCCGGCGTCGGCAGCGCGATCGCCTCGTCGAAGGAATTGGTGTGCAGCGACTGCGTGCCGCCCAGTACCGCCGCCATCGCCTCGTAGGCGGTGCGGATCACGTTGTTGTAAGGGTCCTGCTCGGTGAGCGAGACGCCCGACGTCTGGCAGTGGGTGCGCAGCGCCAGCGAATCGGCCTTCTTCGGCTTGAACGGCGCGATCAGCTCGGCCCAGAGGAAGCGCGCGGCACGCAGCTTCGCCACCTCCATGAAGAAGTCCATGCCGATGCAGAAGAAGAACGACAGGCGCGGCGCGAAGGCATCGATGTCGAGGCCCTTGGCGAGCGCGGCCCGCACATACTCAAGCCCGTCAGCCAAAGTGAAGGCCAGCTCCTGCACCAGCGTCGCACCGGCCTCCTGCATGTGATAGCCGGAGATCGAGATCGAGTTGAACTTCGGCATATGCCGCGCGGTGTGCTCGATGATATCGGCGACGATCCGCATCGAGGGCCCGGGCGGGTAGATGTAGGTGTTCCGGACCATGAACTCTTTGAGGATGTCGTTCTGGATGGTGCCGGCGAGCTTGGCCTGCGGCACCCCCTGCTCCTCGGCTGCCACGATGTAGCCGGCCAGCACCGGGAGCACCGCACCGTTCATGGTCATCGACACGCTCATGCGGTCGAGCGGGATGCCGTCGAACAGGATCTTCATGTCCTCGACAGAATCGATCGCGACGCCCGCCTTGCCGACATCGCCCACGACGCGCGGATGGTCGCTGTCGTAGCCGCGATGGGTGGCGAGATCGAACGCCACTGACAGGCCCATCTGGCCGGCCGCGAGATTGGCGCGATAGAACTTGTTGCTCTCCTCGGCGGTCGAGAACCCGGCGTACTGGCGCACCGTCCAGGGACGGCCGGCATACATCGTGGCCTTCGGGCCGCGGGTGAAGGGCGGGAAACCGGGCAGCGAACCCACCGTCTCCAGCGCCTCAAGGTCGGCTGCGGTGTAGATCGGCTTCACCACGATGCCTTCGGGCGTGGTCGTGTCGAGCGTCCCGAGCGGGCGGTCGCGCAGCTCCGCCTGGGCGAGCCTGCGCCAATCGTCGAGGGTCTTTTTCGGATGGTCGGCCATGCCTGACTTTTAGAACAAAGCCCCGCCCTTGCCCACCCCGCGAGGCGGGCGCAGAGTCCGCGGGAGGACCGACTGGAGGCCCCCATGACGCTCTCTCGCCGTGCGGCACTTGGCGGCGCGCTGATGACCCCCACAGTGGCGTGGGGCCAAGCATTCCCATCGAAGCCGCTCACCATGGTCGTCCCGTTCCCGGCCGGCGGGCCGGCCGACCTGTTCGGACGACATCTCGCCAAAGGCATCGGCGAGCGACTTGGCCAGCCCGCCATCGTCGAGAACAAGGCCGGCGTCGCCGGTGTCACCGGCATGGACTTCGTCGCCAAGGCAGGAGCCGACGCGCACGTAATGGGCCTTATGAGCTCAAGCGCCGGTGCCATCATGCCGACTCTGATGCCTCGCATGCCTTACGACCCGGTGAAGGACCTGGCGCCGCTCACGCTGGTCGTGAAGGTACAGGAGGTGTTGGCGGTCGATGCGCGGCTCGGCATCGTCGATCTCAAGGCGTTGATCGCGCGCGCCAAGGCGCAACCCGGCCGGCTCACCTACGGCTCGGCCGGCACCGGCGGCATCACCCATCTGGCGGGCGAGCTGCTCAAGCGCGAAACCGGCGTCGATATCCTGCACGTGCCCTACCGCGGCGCGGCGCCGGCGGTGCAGGATCTGCTCGCCGGCACGGTCAACATGGCCATTCTCGACGTGCCGGTGCTGCTCGCGCATATCCGATCGGGCGCGCTGAAGGCGCTCGCGATCACCTCGCAGTCCAGGGCGGGTCTCTTGCCCGGAGTCCCCAGCATGGCCGAGCTCGGTCTCGCCAACGTCAACTCCGACAACTGGTACGCCCTCGTCTCGCCCGGCGGCGCGAGCCAGGCGGCGCGCCAGCGCATCCAGACCGCCGCGGTCGAGACGCTGAAGATGCCCGAGACGATCGACGCCTTCGCGAAGGTAGGCGGCGTCGCGGTAGGCGGGACGCCGGCCGAGCTGGCGGCGTTCCTGCGCGGCGAGACCGCAAAGTGGGCCGCCGTCATCAAGGCGGCCAACGTCAAGCTGGAGTAGCGATGGACGTCGTCTTCGATCGCGGGCTGGCCCGGACCTTTGCCGGCCACATCCACTGGCGCGCCTGTGGCGCGGGGCCGGTGGTGATGCTGACCCACATCAACCAGCAGAGCTCGGCGCTGATGCGCGAGCTGATGACGGCCCTGGCCCCCGACTTCCGCGTCGTCGCCATCGACTATCCGAGCCATGGCCACTCCGACCATATCGACTGGCAACCCGGCATCGAGGACTACGCGCGCTGCGTCGTGGAGACCATGGACTCGCTCGGCATCGGGCGGGCCATCGCGATGGGCGAGGCGGTGGGTGCCGCGGTCTCGATCGCGGCGGGCGCGCTGCACGCCGACCGGATCGAGCGCGTGGTGGCGATCAACACGCCGTTCTTCGGCGACGCCGAGACCGCGCGCAGCGACATCGCCGACATCGCCAAGGTCCGCCCGTCGGACCCGACCGGCTTTCCCGCGCCGCGCAGCATCGGGTACCTGCTGGCCAACGATCCGCTGCATGCACCGATGGCGCCCACCCAGGACTGGATGGATCGCATCAATGTCGCGCAGTTCGAGATCGGCCGCGACCGCTGGCAGGCGATGGGCGCTCTGGCGAAGTTCGACGTGCTGGCACGCCTCGCCGCGCTCCCCAAGCCGCTGCTGATGCTCTATGGCGAGCACTTCATCTATGGCAAGCATCGGGCGCGGCTCGCCGCCGCCTGCCCGCAGGCGGAGGTGCGGACCGTCGAGGGCGGTCGCTTCTGCATGAGCTGGGAGCGCGCCACCGATATCGCCACCCATCTGCGCGCCTGGGCGCGCTAGACCGCCACCCGACGGAGTCCCGACATGCTCGATGCCGAAGCCCGCCTCGTTCTCGACCTCATGGAGCAGGCCGTCGCCAACGGGCGACCCAAGCTCTCCTCGCTGCCGCCGGCCGTCGGCCGCGTCGCGGTCGACAAGATGTCGGAGGAGGGCGAAGCCGATCCGCCCGAGGTCGCCGCCGTCATCGACGGCACGCTGCCCGGACCCGCCGGTACGATCCGCTTCCGCCGCTACCGGCCGCTGGGCGTCACGGGCGAAAGCCTGCCGACGCTGATCTACTATCACGGCGGCGGTTTCGTGATCGGCAACATCGAGACCCACGATTCGACCTGCCGCCGGCTCGCCAACCGCAGCCGCTGCCAGACGATCTCGATCGACTATCGCCTCGCACCCGAGCATCCCTTCCCCGCGCCCACCGACGACGCCGTGGCCACGTTCCGGCACATCCGCGACAACGCCGCGTCGTTCGGCGTCGATGCCAGCCGTCTTGCGGTCGGCGGCGACTCGGCGGGCGGCGCGCTCGCCGCCGTCGTCTGCCAGACCTGCCGCGATGCCGGCGAGGCCGGGCCCGCCTTCCAGATGCTGATCTATCCAGCGACCGACTCCAGCCGCGAGAGCGGCTCGCGCCGCGCTTTCGCCGAGGGCTACTTCCTCACCAAGGAGCTGATGGACTGGTTCTGGGCGGCCTATGTGAAGCCCGGCACCGACCTGTCCGATCTCCGCCTCTCGCCGCTGCTCGCCCGCGACTTCAAGGGCCTGCCGCCGGCCTTCGTGCTCACGGCCGGCTTCGACCCGCTGCGCGACGAGGGTCGCGCCTACGCCGACCGGCTGATCGAGGCCGGCATCAAGACCACCTACGTCAACTATCCCGGCACGATCCACGGTTTCTTCTCCCTGACCCGCTTCCTGAAGCAGGGGCTGAAGGCCAACGACGAGGCGGCGGGCGTGCTCGCGGCCGAGTTCGGGACGTGAGGCACGCGGCCGCGCTCCTCTTCCTCCTGCTCGCCACGTCCGCCGCCGAAGCGGGCGAGATGCGCGAGCTCGACCATGGCGGCCGCACGCGCTCGTTCTATCTCCACGCGTCCGCCGCGCTACCGCCCGGCGCACCGCTGGTGTTTGTCCTGCATGGCGCGGGCGGCAATGGTCGCCTCGCGGTCGAACAGTATGGCTGGCAGGCCAAGGCGGACACCGAGCGCTTCGCCGTCGTGGGTCCCGACGCCTCGCCCGCCTTCGCCGACCGGCCGCCCGCCTTCGCCACCAACCCGCGCGCCTGGAACGACGGCACCGGCCGCGGCTCACCGCACATCCAATCGAGCGACGATGCCGGCTTCATCGTCGCCCTGATCAACCGGCTGGCGGCCGAGCTGCGGCTCGATCGCACCCGCGTCTACGTCGCGGGCTTCTCGAGCGGCGGCAGCATGACCGCACGGCTGGGCCAGGAACTGCCGACCCGGATCGCCGCCATCGCCCCCTCGGCATCGGCCATGGCCGATCTCGGCCGGCCCAAGGCGCGCGCCATGCCGGTCCACTATCTCAGCGGCGATCTCGATCCGCTCAATCCGGTCGAGGCCGGCGAGGTCCGCCTGCCGTGGGGCGGCTCGATGATGCGCGAGAGCCACCGCACCCAGATCGACCGCTGGCGCCGTCTGGCCGACTGCCCGCCGACCCTCACCGCGCCCCCGCCCGCCCCGAACGCCCGGCTCGAGATCGCGGGTCCGTGCCGCGACGGCGCCGAAGTCCGCTACCTCCTGATCGAGGGCTTCGGCCACCACTGGCCCGGTCGCCCGCGCGGCGGGCTGCCCGAGCATCTCGTCGGGCCGTGGAGCGCGACGCTCGATGGCACCGACGCGATCTGGCGCTTCTTCAGCCGCTTCCGCGCGCCGGCCGCACCCTGACGAAACGCACCGGTTCGGCGAAGCCCTTCAGCGCGACGCTTTCCTCCGACGCCGCCTCGCGCGCGAGCAGCTTCGCCACTTCGGGATCGGCCGCCACGGCACGCGAGAGCACGATATCGCCGCCCTCGGATTGACCCTGCAGTCGCGCCGCCATGTTCACGGTCGAGCCGAAATAGTCGAGCCGGTCGTTCAGGTTCACCACGACGCTCGAGCCGCCATGGATCCCGAGCTTGATCACCAGCGCCTCGTCGATCCCCTGCTCGCGATTGAACTCCTCGATCCGCGCCTGCATCGCGAAGGCCGCGCGCACGGCGTTGGCGGGATCGCCGAACGCGGCCATCACCGCATCGCCGATGGTCTTCACGACGGCGCCCTCATGGTCGCGCACGATGCCGGCGAGAAACGCGAAGTGATCGCGCACCACGTTGAAGGCCTGCGCATCGCCCACCCGCTCGTAGAGCGCGGTCGAGCCGCGCAGATCGGTGAAGAGCAGCGCAATCTGGCTGACGCCCGCCTCGTCGCCCGGCCGCAAGGTCGCGGCGGCGAAGAGATCGCGGAACGCCTGCAGCGAGATCACCTCGGGCGCGGTCAGCGCATCGCGCACCCAGCTGCGGTCCTCGATCAGCAGGGCGAGCTCGAAGTCGGCGGCATTGGTGAACCCGACCTTGCCCGCGGCCCCCGCCGGTAGCAGCTCGACGCCGGCCGCGGTCGCGCGCAGGCCGGGGAACGGACCGCCGGCATGGTCGATGTCGACGACGACGCCCGGATGCAGCGTGCGCAAGCGATAGGCACCGGCGGGCAGCTCGAGCTCGACCTCGCGCCGCTCGCCCGGCGCCAGAAGCTGCTGCACCTTCACATGCGGCGTCGCCATCGGGCCGCTGAGGCAGAAGCCGCCCTCGCCCATCGGCCGGATCGCCGGCGCCGGCGAACAGGTGAGCTCGACATTGCGCTCGAAGTCGCGGCCATAGTCGATGTTGCAGGACGGGCAGTGCGCGCCGCGCGGCAGCTCCGACAGGGCCGACGCGGTGTACTTGGCGCCGCGGCAATTGGTGCAGAGCAGATCCCACTTCATGGTGAGCAGGCCGGCCCGCACGCCGGCCAGGCACACCTCGACTCCCTGGCGCTGGGCGATCCCGAGATGGCGCGCCAGCGCCTTGGGCTTCAGCCGCGCCACGTCGGTCGCCATGCCGGTCAGCACGAATTCGACCAGCTTCGCGCCCTGGCCGTTGCCGTAGGTCGAGCGATCGACCGCCGCGGCCAGCGCGCTGGCCCGCTCGCGCGCGCCCTCGGGCAGATCGGGCGGCGCGAGATCGAACCAGGTCGCGCGCTCGCCCTTGGCGAAGGCGACCGCCTCCAGGATGCGCTTCCCACGATCGCGCCCGCCTGTTTCGCCAGCTTGGCCCCGAACAGACGCCCGACCAGCGTGAGCGGCTCCCATTGCAGGGCGTAGCTCACGCGGCTTCCGGTCCCCTCGGGTGCGAGATCGAACACCGGACCGAAGCTGCGGAACGGACCGCGCGAGAAGGCGCGCGCCTGGGCGAAGTGCCGGCCCTCGATCCATTCGTAGGGCTTTTCCTCCCACTCCAGCGTGAAGCCCGCCGCCTTGCCGCGCCCGCGCCGCAGGATGGTGCCGTTGGGCTGCGGTGTCTCCTCCAGCACATAGGGCGTTAGGCCCATCGCCTCGTTGAAGCGGTTGGTGTCGGCCAGGATCGGCCAAAGCGCGGCCGGCGCCAAATCGAAGTGCCAACTCCAGGTACTGCGCGGCATGGTTCCCCCGTCCCCTCGATCATAACGCGCCGGAACGGCAAGTGGATTTCCCAAGGCTCTTCACAGAACGGTGAGGCGGCGCGACAGTGCGCCCATGACTGCCCTTGCCTGGCGCGCCGCCACGCTCGCCGACGTGCCACTGCTGGCCCGCTGGAACATGGAGCTGAACGAAGACGAGGGCCATCCGCCCTGGATGGAGCCGACGGGCTACGCCACGCGCATGGCGGGCTTCCTCGAACGCGAGGGCTATGCCGCGACCCTCTTCGAGATCGCGGGCACGCCGATCGGCTATGCGCTGCACCGGCGCGAGCCCGAAGGCCAGTTCCTGCGGCAATTCTACATTGCCCGCGACCGCCGGCGGAGCGGACTGGGCCGCGCGGCCTTCGCCCTGCTGCGCGGCGAGGTCTGGCCGCGGGGCGTGCCGCTCGGTCTCGATGTGCTGTCCGGCAACGCCCGCGGCTTCGCCTTCTGGCGCAGCCTCGGTTTTCGCGATCACGCCACGCGGCTGGTCCTGAAATAGGCGCTCGTTCGAGCGGATACTTCCGCTTGCAGTGCGGGAGATCGTGAGCCCGGCCAAGACGGACGGACCGGAACGTCGCTCGGGGACGCGCAAGTCTGTTGAAACTGTCGAGAATGTCGAGAGTGTCGAGGACACGATTGGATGCCGGTCGAATGGGCTCTTTCGCTCGGCTCCTGTCGTCGAAACCGTTGAGATTCGGCGCCCTGCCCCTGTCGAAACGCGACACCGCGTCGGGGTCCGACGGATCGGCATCACGGGGGCAGGCAGGTGGGGCTGGAACATAGGCTTTCTATCGGCCTATTTCCTATAGTTGTCAAGCGGTCGGTCTCGGGAAGGATCCTTCGGCTGCGCCTCAGGATGACAAAGCGAGTGGCCCACCCACCGTTGTCGTCCTGAGCGTCAGCGAAGGACCTTGCCTGATCCCGAAAGATCCTTCGGCTGCGCCTCAGGATGACACTGCGCCCGTCGTGGCGATCCGGCCGCGCGTTACCCCAGCACCTTGGGCGGGGTGTAGAGGGCAAAGCCGTTGTAGGGCGCGGAGCGGTCGTGGTCGGGGACGGTGTAGAACGAGGACCGCGCGTTGTTGTGCAGCCCGCCATCGACCCGGACCGCGATACCGGTGATGTAGGCGGCGGCCTCGCTCAGCAGGAAGACGATGGCGGCGGCGATCTCGCTTTCGGTGCCGTGGCGCTTCATCGGCACGCGGCCCTTCACCGACCGCAGCACCTCGTGCGCGCGCTCGGGATAGCGGTCGAGGCCCGACGAGGCGATGAAACCCGGGATCACCGAATTCACCCGCACCCCGGCGTGCGCCCACTCGACCGAGGCGGTGTAGGTGAAGTTGGTCTGGCCCGCACGCGCCGCGCCATTGTGGCCCATGCCCGGCATGCCGAGATCGAAATCGGCGCCGACATTCACGATCGCCCCGCCCCGCGCCTCCATCGCGCCGAGATAGACCTCGCGCGAGACCAGGAAGGTCGCGGTCATGTTGTTGGCGACGACGGCGTTCCAGCCATTGAGCGAGATGTCGCGTAGGGGCGCGGGGAACTGGCCGCCGGCATTGTTGACCAGCCCGTCGATCGCCCCGCCGCTCCAGTCGAGCGCCGCGCGCACCATCGCCTTGACCTGACCCTCGTCGCGCAGGTCGGCCGCGTGGGTGAGGGTGTCGGGCCGGCCGAGCTCGGCCTTCACCGCCTCCAGCTTGGCGTGCGTCCGGCCGACCAGCCCGACCCGCGCGCCGAGGGCCGCGAGCTCATGCGCCGTGCAGCGCCCGAGCCCCGAGCCGCCGCCGGTCACCAGCACGGTCTTGCCGGCGAAAAGCTTTGGGCGAAAGACGGAACGATAATCGGGCATGGGCAACTCGCGGAGCTCGAACGACGGCGCACGATAGCGCGTCGCCCGCCCGTCGTCGTCCTGCCTTCCGCCCAATGCGACGTCACGGCGGACGCGCGTCCGCCCAGGGTACGCAGCTGAAAGGTCCTTCGTTGCGCTCGGGACGACGGGAGCGCCCGCAATACAGACGCGACCGAATCGCGGTGTCGGCAACATCGCGACGATACGGAAGCCTGGCATCTTCGCGCCATCGACGGACCGCATCCCGCGGGCCACAGACAGACAAACGGAGATCATCATGTTCAAGACTATCGCTACCTTCATCGTCGTCGCCGCCGCTTTCGCCGCCACCGCTCCCGCCCAGGCGGGCGCGCTGAACGGCTCCTCGGTCAACGGCATCGCTGCCAACGCGCTGACGCAGAACGCGTTGACGCAGAACGCGCTGACGGACAACGCGCTGACGAGCAACGCGCTCACGAGCAACGCGCTGACCGCCAACGCGCTGGACTCGAACGCTCTCGACAGCAATGGCATCGGCGCGAACGCGCTGACGGAGAACGCCCTGGGCACCAACTCGCTGACGACCAACTCGCTCACGACCAACGGCGCGAGCGAAGGCGCCGCCCGCTTCTCGATCGAGGGCATCGAGCTGCCGGTGATGCGCTAAGCGCAAGTCTCCCGCCTCCCGCGACGCGGCGCCCCTTCGGGGGCGCCGTTGTCGTTTGGGGGCGGCGAAAACATGACCCTCACCCCACCTCTCCCGCGCCGCGGGAGAGGAGTCCGAGACCCGCCGTTCTCAGGCTCCTCTCCCCCTTGGGGGAGAGGCGGGGTGAGGGGGCTGCGCCCGTCCACAAGCGCGCCGGTGAAAGGTCCTTCGCTGCGCTCAGGACGACAGGGGGGACCCCGCGATGCAGACGATACCGAATCGCGGGGTCGGGAACATCGCGACGACATGGAGGTCCGGCATCTTCACGCCATCGACGGGCCGCATCCCGCAGGCCACAGACAGACAAACGGAGGACACCATGTTCAAGACCATCGCCACTTTCGCCGTCGTCGCCGCCGCTTTCGCCGCCACCGCCCCGGCTCAGGCGGGTTGGAGCAACGGCATCGACTGGAACGGATTCAGCGGCAACGGCATCGTGGCCAACGGCATCGTGGCCAACGGCATCGGCCCGAACGCGCTGACTCAGAACGCGCTGACGGGCAACGCGATGACGGCCAACGCGCTGACGGGCAACGCGATCAGCCACAACGGCACGTCCAAGGCCGCCACCCGCTTCTCGATCGAGGGCATCGAGCTGCCGGCGATGCGCTAGGCCCCCGTTCCCCACCTCCCGCGACGCGGCGCCCCTTCGGGGGCGCCGTTGTCGTTTGGGGGTGGCGAAGCGGGCTCTCAGGTCGCGGGGCGCTTGAGGTGCCAGTCGGTGGCGCGCTGGAAGGCGTGGCCGGCGGCCAGCACGTCGGCTTCGGCGAAGCGGCGGCCGGCGATCTGGAAGCCGACCGGCATCCCGTCGGCGGTAAAGCCGCCCGGCAGAGTGAGCGTGGGATGGCCGCTCATGTCGAGCGGCGCGGTGTAGCGCATGCGGCGCGCGACGCTGTCGGGCGTGCGCGTCGCGGGTGCCATCTCGGCGAGCTTGTAGGCGGCGGCCGGGATGGCGGGCAGCAGCAGAAGATCGACCTCGGCGAACAGGCGGTCGAAACCGCCGGTGACGGCGGCGCGGCGCTGGTTCAGGCGGGCGAGATCGAGCGCGCTGAGGCGACGGCCGAGATCGAGCAGGTCGGCCAGCACCTGGCCATACTCGCTGGCGCGATGCGGATAGGTCGCCTGGTGGGCGAGTGCGGCCTCGACCGCGCACATCGGCATCCAGTCGCGGGCGGCATCGTCGAGCGGCGGCAGCGCCACCTCGACGGTGCGGGCGCCGGCGGCGCGCAGTACCTCGGCGGCGCGGTCCAGCGCGCCCCGCACGTCATCGTCGATCGCCGCGAGATTGGTCGGCAGGCCGACGCTGCGACCCAGCACGCCGCGCGCGCAGGCGCGGGTATAGTCATCGACCGGATGCGGCGAGGCGGTGGGATCGTCGGGATCGGCGCCGGCGATCGCGCCCAGGACGATGGCGGCATCGAGCGCGGAGCGGGCCATCGGCCCGACATGGTCGAGCGAGTCGGCGAGCGGCAGCACGCCCGCGCGGCTGACGCGGCCCCAGGTCGGCTTGACGCCGGAGAGCCCGTTCGCCGCCGAAGGGTAGCGGATCGAGCCGCCGGTGTCGGAGCCGAGCGACGCCATGCAGAGGCCGGCGGCAGTCGCCACGCCGGAGCCCGACGACGAGGAGCCGACCCAGTACGCGTCGTTCCACGGGCTGACCGGCGCGGGGATCTTGGGATGGTGCGCGCCATAGGCGCCTTCAGTCATTTGCAGTTTGCCCAGCAGGACCGCGCCCGCCTCGGCGAGGCGGCGCGCGACGGTCGAGTCGCGCTCGGGCACGCGTTGGGCGTGGACCGTCATGCCGCCCGCGGTCGCGATGCCGGCGGTGTCGCAGAGATCCTTGAGCGCGATCGGAATGCCGTGCAGCGCCCCCCGCCAGCGACCGGCCGCGATCTCGGCGTCGGCGGCCTTGGCGTCGTCGAGGGCACGTGCCGCGGTGACGCGGGCATAGGATTTCAGCGCGCCGTCGCGGGCCTCGATGCGCACGAGATGCGCCTCGGTCAGCGCGACCGAGGTGAGCGCGCGGCGGCGCAGCTTCTCGCTCGCCTCGGCGATCGACAGCCAATGCAGTTCGGACATCCAAGCCTCCCGCCCCGACCCTCCCACACTTGCCGCCGCCAACGCCAGCACGGCGAGCGGCACACGTCCGCTGTTGTTGGAAGCAGCGTTGCTGGTTCGGGAAAGATCCTTCGGCTGCGCCTCAGGATGACGGGGGTGTGAACGGCCCAGCGCGGGGGGTCAGAGCGTGCGGTCCATCACCTGGATGGTCTCGCCGCGATAGTCGCGCGTTTCGAGCGGGCGCCAGCCGAGCGACTGGTAGAGGCGCGGAGCGGTCGACGTGAAGAGGTAGAGGCGGCGGTGGCCGATGCGACGCGCGGCGTCCTCGACGGCGCGTACCAGCGCCGAGGCGATGCCGCGCTTGCGATGCGCGGGCGGGACATAGACGCTGGCGAGCCAGGGATTGCGCGGATCGCCCTCGAGGTCGTCGAGGATCAGGGCGGCGGTGCCGACGGCAGTGCCATCGTCGGCCAGCGCAACAAAGGTGATCGGGATCTGCGCGACGTTCAGGCTCTCGCGCACATGAGCCAACCGGCTTTCGAGAGTTGAGCCGGGGTCGAAGGGGCCCCACTCGCCGTGACCCCAGACGGCCACTTGGTGGACCAGATCCGGGCGCTCGGCGAGCGGGGCGATCCTCACGCGGTCAGCCGGTCAGTCGGCGGCCTTGAGGTTGACGGCGGCGCTGCGGCCGCGCTCGGTGGCAACTTCGAAGCTCACCTTCTGGCCCTCGTTGAGGCCGCCCATGCCGGCGCGCTCGACGGCCGAGATGTGAACGAACACGTCCTTGCCGCCGCCCTCAGGCTGGATGAAGCCGAAGCCCTTGGTGGCGTTGAACCATTTGACAGTACCGGTAGCCATAGTCGTCTCCTTGGCGGATGCGGGCGCAGGGATCAATCGCCGAAGGGTGCGCCCGCACGGGCCGAAGGCGAGTTGGCCGAGAAGTTTGGGAAGAGAGGGTAGTCCGTGACCCGCGAGGGTCGGGCCGCCAAGTCAGGCCAAGTCTCAGGTGGTCGGGATATGCGCGCGAGGCCTGCCCAAGTCAAGCCGGGCAGGCACGCCCGACGCTACATGGTGGCGCCGATTCTCCAGGGCTCGAACTCGTCGTCGCCGATGCCGAGCGCCTCGCTCTTGGTCGGCTGGCCCGAGGCGGTGGCCAAGATCAGGTCGAAAATGCGCTGGCCCGACGCCTGCACGCTCTCCTCGCCATCGACGATGGTGCCGCAATTGATATCCATGTCGTCCGTCATGCGCCGGTAGAGCGCGCTGTTGGTCGCGAGCTTGATCGAGGGCGCGGGCTTGCAGCCGAACACGCTGCCGCGGCCGGTGGTGAAGCAGAGCACATTGGCGCCGCCCGCGACCTGGCCGGTCGCCGACACCGGATCGTAGCCGGGCGAGTCCATATAAACGAAGCCGCGCGCCACGATCGGCTGGGCGTACTCATAGACATCGACCAGGTTGGTGGTGCCGCCCTTGGCGACCGCGCCCAGCGACTTTTCCAGGATGGTGGTGAGGCCGCCCGCCTTGTTGCCCGGCGAGGGGTTGTTGTTCATCTCGCCGCCGGTGCGCGCGCAATGCTCCTCCCACCATTTGATGCGCGTCACGATCTTCTCGCCGACCTCGCGGCTCACCGCGCGGCGGGTAAGCAGATGCTCGGCGCCATAGATCTCGGGCGTCTCCGACAGCACGGCGGTCCCGCCGTGCCGCACCAGCAGATCGACCGCCGCGCCGAGCGCGGGGTTGGCGGAAATGCCGGAATAGCCGTCGGAGCCGCCGCACTGCAGGGCGAGGATCAGCTCGGAAGCGGGGATGGGCACGCGCGTGACGGCATTGACCTCGGGCAGCAGCTTTTCGATGAAGGCCGCGGCGCGCTGCACCGTGCGAGCGACGCCGCCCTCGTCCTGGATCGCCATCGGGATCAGGCGCGGCCCCTGTTTCAGACCTTCGGCATTCATCAGGCCGGCGAGCTGATTGGTCTCGCAGCCCAGTCCCAGCACCACGACGGCGGCCATGTTGGCGTGGCGGGTGTAGCCCGCGAGCGTGCGGCGCAGCACGTCCATCTCCAACCCCGACGCCGCCATACCGCACCCGCCCCCATGGGTCAGCGGCACGACGCCGTCGATGTTGGGATAGTTCGCGAGCAGCGGCGCCACGCGGGCAGCGATCATGCGGCTGGTCGCGGCGGAGCAGTTCACGGTGGTGACGATGCCGATGTAGTTGCGCGTCGCCGCCCGTCCGTCGGGCCGGCGATAGCCCATGAAGGTCGCCCGCGCCGCCTCGGGCACGAAGTCGGTCGGCCGCGCGTCGGCACAGAAGGCGTAGTCGCGCTCGAAGTCGCCCATCTCGCAATTGTGGGTGTGGACATGCGCACCGGGTGCCAGCGCCTCGGTCGCAAAGCCGATGATCTGATTGTACTTGCGCAGCGGCTCGCCCTTGGCGACGGCGCGGGTCAGGATCTTGTGACCGGGCGGCACGCGACTCGCGGCGGCGACGCCCGGCTCGATCTCGGTGCCGGGCAGGATGTCCATGCGCGCGACGACGACGTTGTCGGCGGGATGCAGGCGGATCGCGAGCGGGGCGGTCATGTTGGGACTCCTTCAGCGGTCGACGGCAACCAAGCACGCGGTCCGGGTGGACGCAAACAGTTCAGGGCCTTGCGCCAGCCGGCCTCGATCGCCTCGCGTTCGCTGCAGAACCAGCGCTCGCCGCGACTCGGTTCGATGATTGTGTCGTTGTAGTTGTAGCATCCAGGCACGTGATAGATTCGCTCATTGATCTTCTTGCTGCTGTTGCCCTTGACCGCGCAGGCCGGGTTCGGCGGTTCACGCGACGGCGCCTGCGCCTCGGCGCGGCCGGCGAGCAGCAGCACGACGCCCAGCACCGTCACGATCACGCCGGCCATCGCCGCCGGCCCAAGCCGCTCGCCCCGCAGGACCATCGCGCTCATGCCCCAGGCCATCAAGGGATAGGTGGCGACCAGAGGTGCCACCAGCGCGATCGAGCCTAGACCGAGCGCGGCATAGAGCAGGAGCGTCGCCGTCCCGTTAGTCGCGCCGACAGCGAGGAACCAGGCAACGCCCCGGCGATCGGCCGGTCCCTCGCGCCGGGCGCGGGCGCCGACGGCCACCAGGATGACCACGAGCGACGTCACGTAGCCGATCAACGCAGCGGCCAGCGGTTCGTGCCAGAGCGCGAGCCCGGTCTTGATCGCGGGCTGGATCGCGCCCCGCACCAACGCGGCCCCCAGCGGATAGGCCAACACCCAGACCGGCCATTGCCGGTTCGCGGTGCCGCCGCGCAACGCCAGCACGGCGACGCCGCCGACCACGAGGGCCAGTCCCGCCGCTTGCGCGAGCGAGAGCCGCTCGCCGAGGAAGAACACCGCGCCCAGCACCGCGAAGAGCGGCGTCACATTGGCGGCGGCGCCCGACACCGCCGGACCCAGCGCCTCGTTGCCGCGCACCGTCAGGATCGAGACCGCGACCGGAAAGATGCAGCCCACCGCAGCGAAGATCGCGACGGCGCGGGAATCGAGGCGGCTGAAATCGACGAACACCGGCGCCGTCACCAGCGCCAGCACCACCGATCCTCCGATGCTGTAGAGCGGCGCGCGCCACACCGGCATATGGCGCAGGCCGAATTGCTGCAGGATCAGCGCCAGCGCAAAGCAGAACGCCGCGACCAGAGCCAGAAGGGCTGCGTTCTCCATGGCGATCTGCTATCTGGCGGCGCCCGGGCCCCGAAGGCGCGGCGAAAGGATCGGCATGGACACGCTCACCTGGTGGAACGGACAGTGGCACGAGGGCAGCCCCGCGGTGCTGGGACCGCGCGACCACGCCTTCTGGCTGGGCTCCATGGTATTCGACGGCGGCCGCGCCTTCGAGGGGCTGGCGCCCGATCTCGATCTGCACTCCGAGCGCGTCGTGCGCTCGGCCCGGTCGATCGGCCTCAATCCCACCAAGACGCCGCAGGAGATCCTCGCGCTGAGCCACGAGGCGATCCGGCGCTTCGGGCCCAAGGCCGAGCTCTATGTGCGACCGATGTTCTGGGCAACCAAGGGCGGCGCCGGCCCGATCTCGGTCGATGGCGACAGCTGCCAGTTCCTGCTCTGCGTCTACACCTCGCCGATGCCCACCGGCCCGGGTCTGGCGCTGGGGCTCTGCCGCACCATCCGCCGACCGACGCCGGAGAGCGCGCCGACCGACGCCAAGGCGAGCTGCCTCTATCCAAACTCCTCGCGCGGCGTGGCCGAGATGCTGGCGCGCGGTTTCCAGAACGGCGTGGTGCTCGACGCGCTGGGCAATGTGGCGGAGACCTGCAGCTCCAACCTGTTCCTGGCGCGCAACGGCACGGTGGCGACGCCGATCCCCAACGGCACGTTCCTGGCCGGCATCACGCGCAACCGCACGATCCGGCTGCTGCGCGAGGCCGGCGTCACGGTCGAGGAACGCACGGTGCGGCCGGAGGAACTCGACACGGCCGACGAGCTCTTTACGTCGGGCAATGCCGGCAAGGTGCAGCCGGTGATCCGCTATGAAAGCCGCGACCTGCAGCCCGGCCCGATCGCCCGCAAGGCGCGCGAGCTCTACATGGCCTTCGCGCGGACCCAGCGCGTGATGTGAGCGGCGGACGCGACCCGCGCCGCGTGCTACGCTCGCGTCATGGCCGAGACGCCGTCTCTGATCATGATCCAGTTCCTCGAGTGGGTGGCCGCGCGGCCGCGCACCCATGTCGAGACGCTCGATGCCTGGCAAAGCTCCTGCCCGCGCTTCCCGGTGTGGGAGGATGCGCGCGATCAGGGGTTCGTGCGTCAGGTCGGCGGCGAGGCCGGGGGACGGGCGGCGCGGCGGGTCGAGCTTTCGGCCGCCGGCCGGCGCGCCATCACCATTTCTCGGACCACGGCCTGAGATCGAACTCGAAGCTCCAGGCCGTGCGCGGCTGGCGGTGGATCTGCCAGTAGGCCTCGGCGATGGCGTCGGGATCGAGCAGGCAGTCCGGCCCCGCGGCGGCGCGATCAGGGAAGTTGTCGCGAATGAAGGCGGTGTCGATCGGCCCGTCGATCACGCTGTGCGCGACATGGATGTTCTGCGGCCCCAGTTCACGCGCCATCGATTGCGCGAGCGCGCGCAGCGCGTGCTTGCCGCCGGCGAAGGCCGAGAAACCGCGACCGCCGCGCAGGCTCGCGGTGGCGCCGGTGAAGATCATGCTGCCCCGCCCGCGCGGCACCATGCGCGTCGCCGCTTCGCGCGCGGTGAGGAAACCCGCGAAGGCGCACATTTCCCAGACCTTGCGATAGACGCGCGCGGTGGTGTCGCGGATGTCGAAGCGCACGTTGCCGCCGATATTGAAGACGAAGACCTCGATCTCGCCCAGCTCGGCCTCGATCGTGTCGAACAGCGCCTTCACCTGGTCCTCATCGCGAGCGTCGGAGCCGAAGCCGCGGGCGCGGCCACCCGCCGCCTCGATCGCCGCGACCAGCGGCGTGAGCTTGTCCGCGCCGCGCCGCGTCACCGCCGCGACGTAACCCTCGCGCGCGAAGCGCCGCGCGATCGCGCCGCCGGTCGCGTCGCCCGCGCCGATCACCACGCACACCTTGTCGCTTGCCATCCATCCCTCCCGTTGCCCGCGCAGTCTGCGGGCCGGGCCGGATCGGCTCAAGCGGCGGCCGCGCGGTTTTCCGTCAGGGTCGCATGAGTTTGCCGACGGTCCGCGCCGAGGCCTGCACGGGCGCGCAGCTCCGCCGAGGTCAGCCCGTTGCCGTCCGGCCGCCAGCCCGGCGGTGCGAAGAGGTAGCCCGCGACCTCGCGCGGCGACCTTGCGGTCCAAAGGTCGCGCGCCAGCGCCACCCAGCCGTGGAAAGCAATGACGAACGGATTGTACGACTTGAGCGGGGTCACGAGGCCATAGTCGCAGGCCAGCTCGCGGCGCTCCTCGACGAAGGTGCCAAAGAGGCGATCGAAGACGATCAGCACGCCACCATAGTTGGCGTCGAGATACTCCGGATTGCGCGCGTGATGGACGCGGTGATGCGAGGGCGTGTTGAAGACGTATTCCAGCCAGCCGAGCTTGGGGATCCAGGTGGCATGCAGCCAGAACTGGTAGAGGAGATTGAGCGCGAAGGCGGTCAGCACCATCTCCGGCGCGAAGCCGAGCAGCGACAACGGCGTGAAGAAGAGCGTCGCGCCCGTGACCCGCCCGGTCCAGCCCAGCCGGTAGGCCGCCGACAGGTTCAGCGACTCCGGCGAGTGATGCACGGCATGCGTCGCCCAGAACCAGCGCACGGTGTGGCTGGTGCGGTGGTACCAGTAGTAGAGGAACTCGAGCCCCACAAAGAGCAGCAGCACCGGCCCCATGCCATCGAGCGCGATGGTGAAGAAGCGGTACTCGTAGGCCAGCGCAAAGACCGGCGACGCGAGGCTGATGGGCAGGAAGGCGAGCAGGCGTCGACCGATCAGATCAGCGACCGAGGCCGCGAGCGCCTTCCAGTCGTAGCCGCCCGGAGTGCGGCGCCCCAGCCACCAGCCCTCAAGCAGCGACATCGCGATCACCGCGGGCAACGCATAGAGATAGATGAAGGCGATATTTTCCAAGGCGGAGCCTCCTCGCAGGTGCAGCTTGAATATATGAGCATTATTCAGATATTCTACTCGCCTTCGGATCCCGGAGCCGCCCCTGCCGGCCAAGCGCCAAGACCTTGAAACTAAACGGCGAACTCCGCGCCAAGCCCGCGCCGAAGCGACCGTGCGGGCGATCCTGGACGCCACCGCTCAGATTCTGGAGGCAGGCGGGATCGCGGCTCTCACGACCAACGCCGTCGCGGCGCGCGCGGGCGTTAGCATCGGCACGCTCTATCAGTACTTCGCCGACAAGGACGCCCTGCTGGTCGCGCTGGCCCGGCGCGAGATCGACGTCACGATCGCCCAGGTCGCCCACGCGCTGCAGCGCGCCGACACGCCTTCGCCCGAGGACCGCGTTCGCGCGATCGTGCGGGCATTGATCCATGCCTTCGGCGGCCGGCGACGCGCGCGGCGCGCGCTGCTGCATGCCCTGTTCGGACTGGGCGTCGGCCCCGAGCTGATGCTGCCGGTGCTGGAGTTCGCAGGCCGGCTGGGCAGCGGCGGCGCCGCCGGCACGCCGCTGCCGACGCTCACGCGCGAGGCGGTCTTCGTGCTGACCCGCGCCACCATGAGCACCATCCGCTCGGCGGTGCTGGAGGATCAGCCCTTCCTGGCGTCGCGCGCCTTCGAGGACGAGTTGGTGCGGCTCAACCTCGCCTATCTCGCCGCGCTCGGCATCGATCTCAGCGGTGCCCGTCCAGCCAGAGCTTGAGCCGGTCGAGGAAGCCGAAGAACTTGCGCAGATCGGCCTCCGACCAGTCGGTGAAGGCGCCCGCGAGGCCGGGCATCAGCGTCTCGATGGCCGCGCGATGGCACTTGAGGCCGGCCGGCGTGATGGTGAGCAGCTTGGACCGGCCATCGACGCCGTGATCCTTCTCCGCGAGCCAGCCGCGCGCCACCAGCTTCTGGACATTCTTGGTGACGCCGGGCTGGGGCTGTTGCAAAGCGCGAGCGATGCCGGTGACCGTCTTGGGCTCGCCCGGCCGGTGGCTGAAATGGTTGAGCAGGACAAACAGCGGCATCGGCAGCTCAAGCGGCCGAAGCACGCGGTTGGCCTCGGCCGTCGCCAGTTGCTCGACGATGCCGATCCAGTTGACGATTCGAAAGGGAAGCGGCGGCGCGGGATCGGTCACGCGGTGATGAAACTCGCAAGCGCCCGTCGCGGTGACGGGCCGGGGTCGCGAGCATAGCCCAGACGGAAGAACATCTGCAGTGTCCGATCCGCCGCCGTCGCGGTTTCGCGGCGCATCGCGGCCATGAGATCCGCCATCTCGGGATATTCCTGCAGGGTCTGGCTGTGCGGCTGGAGGGCGACGCCCAGCGACGTCGCCTGCAACTGGAGCCGCACATAGGCCCGGCCCACCGTGATCTGGCTCGCCCGATCGTTGGCGGCGCTGGTGAGCCAGCCGAAGGCGCGGGCCGAGGCATAGCCCGCCAGCGCATAGTCGCGGCCGCCCTGGAACGCCATGGTGCCTGGCGTCATCGCCTTCTCCGGGGTCATGACACCGGCATGGCGCAGCGCCCACATCATCGGCCCTTTCAGCGAAATGCCATCGCGGTGGCGCGCGATCTCGGCCGCGCCCACACGCACCACGTCGATGCTCTCCTTGTGGGTGCGCGGGAGGTTCATCTCGAGATCGCTGCCGGCAACGCCCAGCGCCCGGAGCCTGTCCACATGCGCGGGTTCATCGGCGATCGCGATCGCGAGACCGGCCGGCGGCGCGCCGCCCGACAGCGCGGCGCGATGCGCGGGATCGAGCGGGCGCGCCTCGAAGGCGGTCTTGACCGTGCGCCGGCGCGGTACCTCGGCGAACAGCGGATCGACCGCCAACCCGGGCACCCGGCGCAGCACAATTCGCGCGACCGGCCGACCATCGACCGACGTCGCGTCGAAGGCGCCGTCGGGAAACAGCGTCACCTCGCTTGCGAAGCCGTCGGCCGCCGCCGCCATCGCGAGAATCTCGAGAAAGCAGCCATGCCCGATCATGATCTGACGCGAATAGGGATCGGTCTGCGGCAGGAGCCGCGTGCGATCCACGTACAGCTGGATCGTGTCGGGTACGGATAGATCGACCGCCCAGGATTGGAGATTGTGCGGATTGGGCGCCAGCAGCGCCCAGGCGAGCGCGCGGCGACGCGGGTCCTTTTCCTGCGATGCCGGCCCGCTCCAGCCCTCGATCGCGACCGCCGGCATGGCATCGAGGCGCGGCAGCGCGAACGCCGTCCCGGCCGCGACTACCGCCCCACCCCCCAGCACCCGCAGAAACGATTTGCGCGACATCAACATGGCCCTCTCCGTTACATTCTCTGGAATGCAGATATATTCGTTGGAATATGTCTGTGCAAGCGGAATATATTCTCGGGAATGTTCACGATCCCGTGAGCCGGCCGGCGGGCGCCCTGCGGCGCTCACGATGATTTCGGGGCGGGAGCGCGCCGCGTCAGGTGAGCGCGACGTCGAGCAGCAGGCCGTGTTCGGCGGCGAGGTCGCAGCTCACGCGGGCATGAACGCGGCTCTGCTTGTCGAAGAACCGACCGGTGGCGCGGGTCGGGAAGACGCCCTCGTGCCAGATGCCGGGATGGATATAGATTCCGAAGGTTCCGTCTGAGGCGAGCGCCACGAAGCGCGCGGGATCGAGATCGTCGCCGGGCGGCGCCACCGGCACGACAAACGGCTGTCCATCCAGCGGCCAGAAGAGCTGGCCGCCATCGGGATGGTAGTTGCAGTGCCAGAGAAGCACGCGGTCCTGGCGCAGCGCGACACCGGGGCGGACCGCGGCGGGCGGTTCGCGAAAGCCGATGACATAGTGTCCGCCGACCGCCTCGTTGCGGCCGAACAGGCGATTGTCGCGCCACTCGCAGGCGAAGACGCCCTCGGTCGTGCCGCCCTCGTCGCCCGTGCCGGCATCGAGCGGGCGCCAGCCCTGGACCGGCCACGGCACGATCTCGATGCGGTGGGCGTGCGGATCGCGCACGATCTCGCCCAGTCCCCTCACCGTCTCCGGCGTCGCCGCGACTCGCGGCACGGCGAGCAGCCGCACGCCGTCAGGCACCTTCGGATCGAGATAGTCGAAGACCCGCGGCGCCGCGGTGCTCACGCGGCGCGCCCGAGGTCTTCGCCCGCCAGCGCGCGCTCGATCAGACGCACGACGTTGTCGCGGCCATAGAGCTTGATAAAGGCGCCCATGCGCGGGCCCTGGCTGCTGCCCAGCAGCACCTCATAGAGCGCGGCGAACCACGACCGCAGCTCTTCCTTGGCGAAGTGCCGCTTGCCCGCCTCGTAGACCTCGTTCTGGATCGTCTCGGCTGTCGCCTCCGGCGGGAGGGCGCGCAGCACCGCGGCGAGATCGTCGAGCGCCGCGCGCTCTGCGTCGCTGGGCAGGCGGAACTTCTTTCCGGCCTTCACGAAGTCCTGGTAGTAGGCGATTGCATTGCCCAACAGCCGGTCGAGATAGGGCGCGGTCTCCGCGCTGGCGCCTGGCACGTAGCGCCGCAGATAGCCCCACAGCACGTCCTTGCTCTCGGTGTTGGCCACGCCCGCAAGGTTCAGCAGCATGCCGAAGCCCAGCCCGGCGGCGCCGTTGGCGGGCGCGGTGCCGCCGTGGATATGCCAGGCGGGATTCTCCAGCGCGCGGGCCGGCTCCTCCGCCGGCAGCTTGTCGACCGCGGCGAGATAGTCGTCGACGGCGCGCGGGATCACATCGAAATAGAGCCGCTTGGCGCGACGCGGTTGCTGGAACATGTAGAGCGCCAACGATTCAGGCGGCGCGTAACGCAGCCATTCCTCGACCGAGAGTCCGTTGCCCCTGGACTTCGAGATCTTCTTGCCCTCATCGTCGAGGAAGAGCTCGTAGTTGAAGCCCTCGGGTGGGCGGCCGTCCAGCACCTTGACGATGCGCGCCGACAGCTCGGCCGAGGGGATCAGGTCCTTGCCATACATCTCGTAGTCGACGCCGAGCGCGAACCATCGGCCCGCCCAATCGGCCTTCCACTGGAGCTTCACGTTGCCGCCGGTCACCGGCGTCTCGACCAGCGCGCCGTCGGTGTCGCGATAGACGATCGTTCCCGCGCCGGCGTCGGTCTTCACCACCGGCACCTGCAGCACCCGGCCGGTGCGACGGCAGATCGGCAGGAAGATCGAGTAGGTGGCGCGACGCTCCTCGCCCAGGGTCGGCAGCATCAGCGCCTGGATCTCGTCGTAGTGCGCCAGCATCGCCCGCAGCATTGGATCGAAGCGGCCGGACCGGTACCACTCGGTCGCCGACTGGAACTCGTACTCGAAGCCGAAGGAGTCCAGGAACGCGCGCAGACGGGCATTGTTGGCCGCGCCGAAGCTCGGATGCTCGTTGCTGAACGGATCGGGGACCGAGGTGAGCGGCTTGCCGAGATGCGCCGCCAGCATCTCCTTGTTGGGCACGTTGTCCGGGACCTTGCGGAGCCCGTCCATGTCGTCCGAGAAACAGAAGAGTCGCGTCGGAACGTCGCTCAGCTGCGCGAATGCGCGGCGAACCATCGTGGTGCGCACCACTTCGCCGAAGGTGCCGATATGCGGCAAGCCCGAGGGTCCATAGCCGGTCTCGAACAGCACGTGGCCCTTGGATGGCGGCGCGCCCGCCAGTCGCTCGACAAGCTTGCGGGCCTCCTCGAAAGGCCAGGCCCGGGCGGCCGCGGCAAGAGCACGATTGTCAGTCATGCTTCCGGTCTAAGAGCGCCTTCAGGCGCCGTCAACGGACGCGCTTCAGGAACTCCTGCGCCTCGCGCGCGGCGCGCAGGCCGGACGCATAGGCCCCGCCGACCCGCGCTGCCCAGACCGGATCGGTCGCCTCGCCGGCGAAGAACACGCGATCATGGTGCGGACGCGCGAGCTGGCGGCGCTTGTCGACATGGCCCGGCAGGGCGGCCGAGTAGGCGCCGAGCGCGAGCGGATCCTGGCCCCAGCGCGTGACCTGCGCGCGCGCGAAGCCTGCCCGCACGCCCCCGCCATGGGTTTCCACGAGCGCGCCCAGCGCATGAGCGATCGCGGCCTGCGTGCCCTCGCGCTCCATCGCCTGGGCCGTGGCACCGCCCATGAACACAACGGCCATGTCGCGTCCGAAGGGCCGCAGCACCGCATCGAACGGCACGCCCGCTTTGGTGAGGCCGCTCGCGGTTTGCGACGGGGCGACATCCATCGGCCGGCGGTTGAAGGCGAGACCCACTTTGTTCAGCAGCCCCATCGGCACATGGCGGATCGCGTCCTGGCGCGCATCGGAGAGCGCTGGCGCGAAGCGCAGACTGCCCGCCGCCAGCACACCGGTCGAGACGGTGACGATCGCGGACCGGGCGCGCACCTCGCCTTGCGCGAGCTGGATCACGATCTCGGGACCCGTCGAATCGAGGCGAAGCGCGCGCGTGCCCAGTCGCACCGGCAGCCCCCCGCCCCAGCGGCGCACCAGCTCGCCCAGTCCTTCCTCGAAGGCGAATTGCGGCTCGTTCTCCGGTTGGCGCTGCCAGTCGCGCGCCGAGTGAATCTGAGGCTCGACGCCGGCATCGAGCGGACCCATCAGGGCGAGGGCGAGGCGCTCCAGCGGATCGTTCGCGAACACGGCGCGGCCGATCGCCATGTCGGGGACCTCTTTCAACACGCTCTCCAGCCGCCGTCCGACGTCGCGGCTGTACTTCTCGAACCGGGCGTAGTCCTCGCGCTCCAGCTCCTTGCCGTCGAGGTGGAGCGTGCCGGTCTCCTTGTCCTTCACCGGCTTGCCGCCGGCCTCCCGCACCATCGCCATCGCCGGATTGATCCGTCCGGCCTCGATCCATTGCGCCCCGAGATCGAACGGCAGGCCGAGCACGCTGCGGTCGGTGACGACGCGCCCGCCGATGCGGTCGCGCGCCTCCAGCACGACGACCCGCAGCCGCGCGGCGACCAGCGCCCGCGCGGCGGCGAGACCGGCCACACCCGCGCCCACGATCGCGACGTCGACATCGGCCGCCGCCGCCGGCCGTGCGATCGCAACCGCCGCGGCGCCCGCCAGAACCGTGCGACGGCCGGCCGCCATCGTCAGCCCTTCCAGGTGAAGGGGAAGAGCTGCTGACGCACGAAGCCTTCGGGCATGTAGTCGCCCAGCACGCCGTAGGTGCCCGGGAAGCGGCGGTCGGACTTCACCGCCGTGCCGAACAGGTGATCAAGAAAGGCGAAGTGGGCGGCGTAGTTGCGATCGATCGCCTCGCGCTCGGAGCTGTGGTGCCAGTGGTGGAAGTCCGGCGTCACCAACAGATACTTGAGCGGCGCACGATTGAAGAACTCGGGCAGGCGGACGTTGGCGTGATTGAACACCGCGTGGAAGCCCACGATCACGATGTAGGCGTCCATCGCCTCCTTGGCGAACCCCAGGACATGGAGCACGCCGAGGATCGCCACCCGGGTCGTCACCAGTTCGAAGAGATGCAGGCGCGAGCCCACCATCCAGTCCATGTGCTGCGCGCTGTGATGCACGGCATGGAAGCGCCAGAGGAATGGCACCTCGTGATAGGCGCGGTGCGTCCAGTACTGCACCAGGTCGGCAACCAGCAGCAGGAGCAGAAGCTGCGGCACGAACGGCAGGCCGCCCACCGCGGCACGCAGCGGCTCCCACACCGCCCAGCCGAGCAGGCGATGGATCGCGAAATTCACCACCAGAAGCGCGAGCCCGACCAGCAGATGGTTCACAATGAAATGCGTGAAGTCGGTCTGCCAGCCCGGCCTGAACACCGGTTGGTCGCGGCGCAACGGGATCAGCTTCTCGATCGCGATGAAGACGAGGCTCGAGCCCAGCAGGTCGAGGATGAACCAGTCCAGCCCGAGATAGGGCGTGTTGTCGGGGAAGTCGCCCACCGGCACGCGATGGCCACCCATGGCGGCGGCGAGCGCGATGAGGCCGAGCGCCATACCGTTCAGCCGGCGATTGCGCCCCCGCACGAGGTTGGCGATCGCGAGCCCGCCCGCCACCACCATGCCGAACAGCAGAACCTCCCGCAGGATCGCCGGATCGTACTGACGGCGCAGTTCGGGCGTCGTGAGATACTGCGGAAAATGGAAGGCGAGCACCGCCAGCACCGCGAGGATGCCGAGCGAGAACGCCACGATGCCGGTCGCCCGACCCCGGCCCGGCTCCAGCGGCCCGCTTTGGCGGAACACCGCGGTCAGACCGGCGAGACGCTCGCGCAAGCTCATGGGCGCGATTCTACCCGCAACCGTCGCTCGCTGCATCGACCAAGCCGCCCGTGCTATCCACGGCCATGCCTTCTGCTGCCTGGCCCGCCCTGATCGCGACCGCGCGCGGCGCGCTGTGGCGCGGCGTCGAGGGCGAGGTCGAGCGGCTCGCGCCGGGCGCCCTTGCCACGCGGCTGGCGGAGGCAACGCCGCTGATCTGTCACGCACGCGATACCGCCTTGAGGCTCGGTTTGTCGGATCTCGCGGGCCTCGACGTGTTGGAGCTGTTCGCGTTCGTGCGGCCGGCGCGATTTTGTGTGCCGACGCCGGTCGGTCTCGCCCGCGCGCTGGAGCTTGCCGAACCGCAGACGCCAGAGCAGGCGCTGGAGACGCTGCAAATCGCCGCGCAGACGCTGCTCGATGAACTTGAGGACATGGGCGCGCTCGTCTCGGCCGACACACGCGAGATCGCGCGCGCGATGGCGCGCGGCGGCTGGTCTTGGGGTGAAGCGGTGCTGGCGGCCTGGGGCCTCTCGCCGGGCGCCGGTAGCGGTGGCCGGCCGCGTCCGGGCGCCGGGCTCGATATCTGGCGCAGCCTGCCGGAATGGGAGGAGCCGCCGCCGCCCACACCGCCGGGCTCCCAGCCGATCGAACCACGCGACGCGCGGCTGCGCCTGGGACAACTTGTGGCGGCGGGGCCGGGCCTTGCCGAAGCGCGACCGAGCCAGGGCGACTTCGCCTCGGCGGTGACGCACGCCTTCCAGCCGCGCGAAGAAGAGGATCGGCCGCATGTCGTGCTGGTCGAGGCGGGCACCGGCGTCGGCAAGACACTGGGCTATGTGGCGCCCGCGAGCCTCTGGGCGGAGCGCAATGGCGCGCCGGTCTGGATCGCGACCTACACCCGCAACCTGCAGCGCCAGATCGACGGCGAGCTGGATCGGCTGTTCCGCGACAGTGCCGAGAAACGTCGGCGCGTGGTGATCCGCAAGGGGCGCGAAAACTATCTCTGTCTCCTGAACTACCAGGAGGCCGCGGGACGCGTGGCGCTCACGCCCAACAACGCGATCGGGCTCGGCCTGCTGGCGCGCTGGGCGCTGGCCAGCCGCGATGGCGACATGATGGGCGGCGATCTGCCGGCGTGGCTGCTTGATCTGGTGGGACGCGGCCGCATCGCCGGCCTCGCCGACCGGCGGGGCGAGTGCATCTATTCGGCCTGCGAGCACTACCGGAAGTGCTTTGTCGAGCGCACCGTGCGGCGCGCGCGCGAGGCCGACATCGTGATCGCCAATCATGCGCTGGTGATGGTGCAGGCCGCGATGGGCGGGCTCGACGACGCGACGCGGCCGACGCGCTACGTGTTCGACGAAGGCCATCACCTGTTCGATGCGGCCGACGGCGCGTTCGGCGCGCATCTGAGCGGCGTCGAGACGGCCGATCTCAGGCGCTGGATCCTGGGTGCCGAGGGGCGCCGCGGCAGTCGCGCGCGCGGCCTGGAGCGTCGCGTGGTCGATCTGCTGGGCGATGATGCCGAGGCGGTCGCGGCGCTACGCAAACTCCTGAATCTGGCCCAAGCGCTGCCCGGCGGCGGCTGGGCGGAGCGCGTGGGCGATGGCACCACGAGCGGGCCGGTCGAAACGTTTCTGGCGCTGGTCCGCCAGCAGGTGCTGGCGCGCGCGGCCGGTGAAGAACAGGGCTTCGGGCGCGAATGCGATATCCGGCCGTTGGCGCCCGGCGTCGGCGAGGCCGCGACCGAACTGGCGGCCGCGTTGCAGGCGATGCTGGCGCCGGTGCGCCAGCTGCGGCAGGCGCTGCGCCAGCGGCTGGAGAGCCGCGCCGACTCGCTCGACACCGGTCAACGCAATCGCATCGAAGGCATCGACCGGTCGCTCGCCAATCGCTGCGAGCGGACGCTGGAGGCCTGGATCGCCATGCTGCGCGGCCTCGCCGCCGACGCGGATCCCGCCTTCGTCGACTGGTTCGCGCTGGAGCGGATCGACGGGCGCGACGCCGATGTCGGCATGTACCGGCACTATCTCGATCCCGCCGAGCCGTTCGTGAACGCCGTCATCCGGCCCTCGCATGGCGCGGTGGTGACGTCGGCCAGCCTGCGCGATTCGCTGGGCGTTCCGGCGGCCGCCAACGATCAGGCGCCGGGCGATGCCGCGGGCTGGGCCGCGGCGGAGGCGCGGACCGGCTTGCGCCACCTCGAGGTGCCGGCCGTGCGCGCCGCGATGGCCTCGCCCTTCGACTATGTGGCGCATACGCGCGTGCTCGCGGTGCGCGACGTCGCGCGCGACGACGCCGAGCAAGTGGCGGCGGCCTATCGCGAATTGTTCCTCGCGGCGGAGGGCGGCGCGCTCGGTCTCTTCACGGCGATCGGCCGGTTGCGCGGTGTGCACCGCCGGATCGCGCCGGCGCTCGAGGCGGCCGCGATCCCGCTCTATGCCCAGCATGTCGGCGGAATGGATGCCGCGACCCTGGTCGATGTCTTCCGCGCCGAGGAGCGGTCCTGTCTGCTCGGAACCGACGCGGTGCGCGATGGCGTCAACGTGCCGGGTCGGTCGCTGCGGCTGATCGTGTTCGATCGCGTGCCGTGGCCGCGGCCCGACATCCTTCATCGCGCCCGCAAGACGGCGTGGCGCGCGCTGGGCGGCGGCGCCTCGTCGTATGACGACATGCTGGCGCGGCTGCGGCTGAAGCAGGCCTATGGACGGCTGGTCCGGCGCGCCGACGATCGCGGCGTCTTCGTGATGCTGGACTCGCGCCTGCCGACGCGGCTCGCCGGCGCCTTTCCGCCGGGGGTCGCGATCGAACGGGTCGGTCTCGCAGACGCTGTGGCGCAGGTCCGCGCGTTCCTGGGCGAGGGTTGAGCCTTACCAGTCGCCGCCAACGCCCTTCCGCACGGTCTCGAAGACCAGCTGGTGGCCACGCTCGTTGAAGTGCACGTCGCCGGCGATGAAATGGCCGCGGATCGTCTCTTCGGCCGCGCCGGTGAAAAACGGCGCGAAGCCATCGACGAAGCGCGCGCCCCGGCCGGCGGCCCAGTCACGCCAGTGACGCACCTGCACGCTGTCGCGGTCGCCGGCGGCGATGTTGTCGGGCCAAGGATAGACGACGAGCGTCAGGCGACAGCCCCACTCCCGGCACAGCGCCGCCAGCCGATCCATATTGCCGGTCGCGACTTCGAGCCCGCGCCGGCCCCACTTTTCCATCAGCTTCGGATCGTACGCCCAGCGGGCGCGGGCGCGACCTTGCGAGCGCGCGTAGGTGAAGAGCGAGCCGATCACCGCGTGCGCCACCAGCCGCGCCGAGCTGAAATGCGTCACCACGAACTGGCCGGCCTGGTACTTGAAGCGTGGCCAGCCGCCCCAGCTGCCGCTGCTGACGCGGCCGTCCGCGTCGACACTGTAGATGTTGGCGTCGTCGTCGATGTCGGACAGGTCGAGAAAGATCACGATCGAGCTTGGCCGCACGCCCAACCGCTCCGCCGCCGCGCGGATCTTCAGGTGATAGATCACCGGGCTGTAGGAGGCGACGCCCAGATTCCAGGCCTGGCCGCCGGCACGCTCCACATCGCAGGCGATCAGGCCGGGAAAGCTCGTTTCGAACGAGACGCCCAGCGCCTCGGTGAAGGAATCGCCAATCACGAAGACATGCCGGCCCGCCGGATCGGGCGCGCGCTCCGCGCAGGCGCCGGTGCGAAAGCCGAAGCGGTCGGCCCGCCAGGGATAGGAGATCGGTCCCCACACGCGCGTGCCCGTGCGGTCGGGGCGGATATCGTGGTCGTAGGGGGTGGTGATGTAGGCGTCGTCGTTGCCGCGTTCGGCCGCGATCCAGCCGGCCTTCAGATCGGCGAAGACGGTTGCGGTGACGACGAAGTCGAGAGCGAGCGTGATCGCGACGATGGTCAGCGTCTGGCCGACGAATCTCAGAACGCGCTTCATGCCTCTCCCGCCACGCCGCGACGAGGCGGCGCGCGGGCGATCATGTGGTGCCGCCGCGCGATGTCAAATCGCGCCGGCCGCCCACGCCACTTAGCGCGTGCGGTAGGAGTCGGAGATGTTCTTGAAGCCGCCAGTGGTCTTGTCGGCGATGTCCTTGATCTGGCCGGTGCTCTCGACCGATCGCTTCACGACATCGGGAACCTTGAAGCCCATGATCGTGTCGGGAACCTTGATGTCGATGCCGGATTGGGTGCCGGCATAGATCAGACCGACGACCGAAAGTTTGAGGGCCCAGCCCATCAACATGCGCATAGGAATCTCCCGCCTAAATCAGATGTTTATATTGTGAAACGCAGAAAAAGAATGAATTGGACGGATGATATTTGTGAAGTGCGCATTCACAAAGAAGCGGTTCGTATCAATTGTGTCTCTGACGCTGCAACTTTCGTCCCGCGACCACATGGGCCCGGACATGATCGGCCAGTTCGCACGCGGCCGGCCCGGCGTCGGGTCGGAGATAGAGATTGATGCGAAACGCAGGCAGCGTTGGCAGCCGGGTGGCGCGTCCCAGCACCGCGAAGCCACGCGGCACCGAGCGACGCAGCAGCGGTGCGACCGCGAGCCCGGCCTCAATCGCGGCATAGACCGGTTCCATTCGGCTGACCTCGCAGACCGCGCGCCAGTCACGGCGAGCGCGGGCCAGCGCCTCGATAGCGACTGGTCGGAAGACGCAAGTCTGCGCGCCGAGTGACACCGGCAGCGGATCGCGCCGATGGGCAGTGCCGCCGGCCCGTCCCACCCACACCAGCCGATCGGTGGCCAGCGCCTCGGCGCCAGCTGGCGTATCGCGCTCTGTGGTGAGCGCGACGTCGAGGTCGCCTCTGCGAACGGCCTCGGCGATCAGCCGCGAATCCTCGCAGACCAGCGACACCCGCACCGCGGGCCGTGCCGAGGCGAAGTCGCGCAGGATCGGCGGTGCGAAGCCCGCGATCAGATCGTAGGGCACGCCGAACCGCAGCTCCGCCTCGAACGGCGGCGTGCGCGTGGCGAGGCAGAGTTCGTCGTTCATCGCCACCAGCCGACGCGCCGGTCCCAGCAGCCGCTCGCCCTACGGTGACAGCGCGAGACCGCGGCCGTGGCGGCGAAACGGCCGGCAGCCCGGCGCGATCTCGAGCCGGCGGATCTGCTGGCTGATCGCGGCCTGGGACAGGCCGAGCGCCGACGCCGCCCGCCCGACGCCGCCCAGATCGACGACGGCGAGAAAGGCGCGGAGCGCGGCGATGTCGAGATTTCGGGTTGGCTGAATCTTCACGTTTGGCGAACGATATCTTGCAAAACATTCGATTTTCCGAAGATAACGCGCTGCGCATGCTCGCGCCATGAAGATCCCGTCCGGTCTCTGGGTTCCGCTGGTCACGCCGTTCCGCGACGGCGCGCTCGATCTCGCGAGCTACGAGGGGTTGGTCGACCACTATGTCCGGCTGGGCGTCGACGCGCTGTTCCCGCTCGGCACCACGGGCGAGGCGCCCACCCTCGATGACGACGAGAGCGAGGCCGTTCTGGCGGCGACCTTGCGGGCGGCCGCCGGCCGCGTGCCGGTCTTCGCGGGCGTCGGCGGCAATGCCACCGCGCGGGTGGTCCGCACCCTGCGCCGCCTGCAGCGCTACGATCACGCCGGCATCGTCTCGGTCTGCCCCTACTACAATCGGCCCGGCCAGGACGGCCTCGTGGCGCATTTCCGCGCGATCGCCGATGCGAGCGACCGGCCGGTCGCGATCTACAACATTCCCTATCGGACGAGCGTCAATCTCGCGAACGACACGCTGCTTGAGCTGGCGGGCTTGCCCGCGATCGCAGGTGTGAAGGACAGCAGCGGCAGCCTCGCCCAGTCGCTCGATCTGTTGCAGCGCCGGCCGGCGGACTTCACGGTCCTGACCGGCGAGGACGCGCTTTACTTCACGATGATGGCCCATGGCGCCGACGGCGGCATCCTGGCGTCGAGCCACATCGCGACCGCGCGGTTTATCGCGGTTCGCGACGCCTTCGCGCGCGACGATCTCGCGGCGGCACGCGCCGCCTGGGCACCGCTCGCCGACCTGGTGCCGCTCCTGTTCGCGGAGGCGAACCCCATGCCGCTGAAGCACTGCCTGTGGCGGCAGGGGTTGATCGCGTCACCCGAATGCCGGTTGCCGCTCACGCGCGTGTCGGACGGACTTACCGCCCGTCTCGACACCGCGCTGGACAGACTCTAGCCGCGCGCCTTCAGGAGATCGCGGATCTCGCCCAGCAGTTCCTGTTCGCGTGTCGGCTTGGGCGGGGCCGGCGGCGCGGCGGGTGCTGCGGACTTGGCCAGCGCGCGATTCATGGCGCGTACCACCATGAACAGCACAAAGGCCACGATCACGAAGTTCACCGAGATGGTGATGAACTGACCGTAGCCCAGCGTCGCGCCGGCCTTCTTGGCGGCGTCGTAGGTCGAAGCCTTGCTGGCCTCCGTGGTGAGGCCGATGAAGTAGTTGGAGAAGTCGAGGCCGCCCAGGATGCGCCCGACGATCGGCATGAAGATGTCGCCGACCAGCGACTCCACGATCTTGCCGAACGCGGCGCCGATGATCACGCCGACCGCGAGATCGACGACGTTGCCGCGCAGGGCAAATTTTTTGAATTCCTCGAGAATCGCAGTCCCCCATCCCACGTCGCGTGGGACCCCGAGACTAGACCCTCAGCCGACCCGCATCCAGACCAGAAGCGCCGATACCGTGATCACCGAGATCGCGGTGGAGAGCAAGACGGCTGCGGTGTTCTCCTCGACCGAGATCTCGTACTGCTTGGCCAGCACGAAGGCATTGGCCGCCGTCGGCAGCGCCGCCATCAGGAGGCCGACCTTGCCCGCCACGCTGTCGAGCGGCACGAAGAAGGGGAGGATCAGAAAGGCGAGCAGCGGCTGCAGCAGGAGCTTGTTCAGCGTCACCAGCCCCGCCTCGGCGACACCGCTGCCGATCGCCTTGTCGGCGAGAAAGAGGCCGATCGCGAACAGCGCGCAGGGCGCAGCGGCGGCGCCCATCAGCTCGAAAAAGCGATCGATCGGTCCCGGCAACTTCAGCCCGATCCAGGACGCGGCCAGCCCCGCCAGGATCGAGAGCGGCAGCGGATTGCGCGCGACACCCGACAGCGCCTTGACGAAACCACGCCACGCCCCCTCGTCCGACGCTTCGCCCAGCTCGATCATCATGACGCCGATCACCATCGAGAAAACCGCGGTCACGATGACCGCCAACATCGCGGGCGGCAGGCCCTCGGCGCCGAACGCAGCGAGTGCGAGCGGCACGCCCATGTAGCCGACGTTGCCCCAGGCGGCGGCGAGGCCGTGCAGGTTCATCTCGGCGAGCCCGCCGCGCTTGACCAGCCGGTTCATCAGCATGCCGAAGCCGTAGCTCGCGACAAAAACGAGGCTGAACCCGGCGAGGAAACCGGCGTCGAACACGGATTGCACCGGCGTGCGCGCCAACGTGCCGAAGAACAGCACCGGAAGCGCGAAGTAGCTCACGAAAGCGTTCAGTGCGGCGGTCGATTCGGCGCCCAGAATCTTCAAACGCCCGGCGAGGTAGCCGGTCAAGATCATCGCGAAAATCGGGAAGGCGACAGTGAGGATGGCCTGCACGGGCCGGACCTTACGCAGGCCCCGCGCCCAGCGTCGAGACGGACTGTGGGGATATCGCCGAACTCATAAAGTACCTACTTAAGAAATTGACATAAACTACGAAAATGAAATAGAAATTAGGCCTGTCTGGAGGGTTAGGCGCGATGGCCGACCCCGGGGAGAAGACCCATGCGACTGTCATCCGTTCTCGCGGCCGCCGCGTTTGCGTTCGCCGCCTCCGCCCTGCCCGCCGCGGCGCAGACCGCACCGGCCGGCGCCCCGACCGCCAAGGCCAAGCAGGGCACCGTGGCTCATTGCAACAAGATGAAGGACGAGGCACGCAAGGCGCAGTGCCTGAAGCGCGTTGAAGCGTCGAGCAAGGCGGCGCCGACCGCGCGCGCCGGCAAGGGCGGCCAACCGCCACGCAAGCCCGAGGGCGCGCCCAAGACCGATTCCAGCGCGCAGGCAGTGCCGCCGGCCCCCGCGCCAGCGTCGAGCGGTGGCGTGAGCGTCCCGCCGCTGCCGCAACGCACGCTCTGATCCCGCCCGCGCGCCGTTGCAGGCGCGCATCCGGACGTGCAGTCTCGCCGCGTCCTGCGGAGGAGACCTGCCCATGCCGGCACATGCCGCCCATCTGATTTCGACCGACGATCTCGCCCGGCGCCTCGGCGCGCCGGCGTTGCGCGTGTTCGATTGCACGACCTATCTCAAGCCGCGCCCCGAGGGAGGCTATGCGGTGGAGACCGGTCTCGCCAACTACCGGACCGGCCATATCCCGGGCGCGGCCTATCTCGATTTGCACAACGACTTCTCGGTGCAGGGCACGCCGCTTCGCTTCACCCTGCCGCCGCTCGCCGATCTGGTTCAACGCTTCGCGGCGGCGGGCATCGGCCATGGCACGCAGGTCGTGCTCTACAGCCACGCATCACCGGTCTGGGCGACCCGCTTCTGGTGGATGCTGCGGGCGGTCGGTTTCGACGACGCGGCGGTCCTGGACGGCGGCCTCGACAAATGGAAGGCCGAGAACCGGCCGCTCGAGACCGAGGTGCGCCAGCATCCGGCGGCCACCCTGCAGCTGCGCGCGAGACCGGAGGTCTTCGTCGCCAAGGACGCCATGAAAGGTGCAATCGGCCGGGCCGACACGCTGACGCTGAACGCGCTCAGCCACGAACAACACAAGGGCACGGGCGGTGTCGCTTACGGCCGCGCCGGTCGCATCGCCGGCTCATCCTGCGTGCCGGCCGCGAGCCTGATGGGGCCTGACAAGGCGCTGAAGCCGATCGCCGAGCTGCGCGCGGAGTTCGAGGGCGTGGGCGCGACACCGGGCAAACGCACGCTGGTCTATTGCGGTGGCGGCATCGCGGCGACGCTCGATGCCTTCGTGCTGACGGCCGTGCTGGGCCACACCGATGTCGCGGTCTACGACAATTCCATGCAGGAATGGTCGAACGACCCGTCGCTGCCGATGGAACAGGGCTGAGGAGAGAGCGATGCTGGCCTACATGATCGTCGAGATCGATACCCGGGACGACGCGCTGATGGCGGAGTACCGCAAGCACGTGCCAGCCATCATCGCCAAGTTCGGCGGCAAGTATCTGGTGCGGGGCGGCACCACCGAAACCATCGAGGGCGGCTGGCAGCCCGCGCGCGTGGTGGTCCTCGAGTTCGCGGACATGGCAGCGGCGCGGCGCTTCTACCACAGCGATGAATACAAGCCGGTCCTGGCGCTGCGGCTGAAAGCCGGCCAGTCGCGCGGCATCCTGGTCGAGGGTCTCGCGGCGTCGTGAGCGGCGCGACCGAGGCGGCCACAAAGGGGGTCGCCACGCTCTACAACGCGGCGATGACGGCCTTCGTGCTGGGGCTGGTGAGCCGGCGCGGGGCGGCGACCGCCGCGGACTATGTCTTTCGCCATTTCCGCCGCCAGCATCTGGAGAAATTCAAACCGGGCCTCGACAAGCTCGGCATCGCGGGCGAACGCCACGCGCCGGCCTGCGCGCTCTACCACTATCACTCCAACGCGCTCGGTGGCGTGAAGACCGGCTACCTGCGCGAAAGCGACACGAAGGCGTGGGTGCGCTATCCGCCGCCGCGCTGGATCTGGAAGGGCACGGCGATCGCGGCCATTCCGCACGAGGTGAACGTCGCCATGCTGCATGGCTGGCACGGCCACAACGGTGTCTCGCTCGGCAATCCTCGGCTGGGGTTCGTTTGCACCGGCACGACGGTCGAGGGCGATCCGGGATTGGAGGGCTACTACATCGAGGAGGCTCGTCCGCTCGCCGAGGCGGAGCGCGTGCGCTTCTCGCGCGCCGAGCGCATGCCGCCGATCGACTGGCGCACTCAGCCCGCGCTCCCCGGCCGCGATTGGCCCGAGTTGCGCCGCCTGCGCACCTTGCGCGCCTACGCGGCAGAGTATCTGCGCACCCTATTGGTGGTGGCCGAGGAACTTCTCGGCAGCACGGCGGCGCAGACCGAGATCGGCCGCGCCTGCCGGCTCGTCGGACTTCAGCACCACGAGGAGACGGCGCGCACGCTCGACCTGCCCACCGATCTTGAGCGCGGCGATCGCGAGAGCGCGCTGCTGTTCGCGCGCTGGCTCGCGGCCATGCTCGAAGGCGCGGGCGAAGCGGCGGAGATCGCGGACCGCGGGGGTACGATCGAGGTGCGACTGGACGGCTGGAAACTCGGCGTGGGCCTCTCTCTCGCCGATCGCCGCGCGTCCTTTTCGGCCTGGAGCGAGCTCTGGATCGGCGCCGCCGCCGCACACGATCGATTTCTGACAGTCGCAACACGGCAGACTTACGATGGGGGTCGTCCGTCGGTCGCTTGGAACATCGTGCCGCGATGAGAGTTTCGGACGTCGTGACGTTTTGTCGAAGGCTGGAGACGATGGGCGTTCGACTGTGGCTGGACGGCGGCTGGGGCGTCGATGCCCTGCTCGGCGAGCAGACGCGAGAGCATGGCGATCTCGATATCGTCGTCGAGCAACGACACGTCGATCGCGTGCGCGACATGCTTGAGGCCGACGGCTTCCGCAACGTACCGCGGCCGGATACACGGCCATGCAATTTCGTTCTCGGCCACCCGGACGGACGCCTGATCGATTTCCACGTCGTCACATTCGACGCCGAGGGGAACGGGCTCTATGAGCCATCCTACACGTTTCCAGCGGCGGTCTTCACTGGCCAAGGTTCGATCGAGGGCTTCGACGTAAGGTGCCTGTCGGCGGCCCATCAGATTGCGCGCAACGGCTACGTCTGGCGCGACAGCGACCATGCCGACGTCCGCGCCCTGTGTGCCCGCTTCAACCTGCCCCTCCCCAGGCCCTCCTGATCGCGGAGAGATAGCCTTTCGGCAATGGATGGCCAGCAATCGTCTCACCAAGGTCGCCGAGCGCAATCCAGCGCTGCTCCAAATGCTCGTCACTCACCGCGCCCGCGCCTCCAATGAGTGTGCAGCGGTACGCGACGATCCGCACGAACCGGCCCGGCAGCACCTCGAATAGATGTTCGTCGACCCGCGCGCCGGCGCGGACGGTGAGCCCGGTCTCCTCGCGGACCTCGCGCTCGACCGTGGCGCGCTCATCCTCGCCGGGCTCGGGCCGGCCGCCCGGCAGGTCCCACTCACCGCGTTCATTGCGCAGCAGCAGCACGGCACCGTCCTGTAAGACGACGGCCTTGATGGAGAGAGGCGGCGGGTTCGTTGGGGTTGTCATTCTGCGCGCGCTGGATCCTTCGCTCCGCTCAGGATGACACCGAGCGAGTTCGCGGCCCAGCAGGAACCGCTCACGCGACTCCGTCCAAGTGGGCACAGGCGATTCGCGATGCCGCGTTCGTCGGCTTCCCCTGCGGCCTATTCCCGCCGGATCGGAACGACTCCAAGATCGCAATGAAAAAAGGCCGGGGATAGCTCCCCGGCCTTCGTTCGTTCGATCGGTGCGACCGGACTAGAAGTCCATGTCGCCGCCGCCCATGCCGCCGCCCGGAGGCATCGGCGGGCCCTTCTTCTCGGGCTTCTCGGCGACCATAGCTTCGGTCGTCACCAGCAGACCGGCCACCGAGGCAGCATCCTGCAGCGCGGTGCGCACGACCTTCACCGGGTCGATGATGCCCGACTTGATCATGTCCACGTACTCGCCCTTCTGGGCGTCGAACCCGAAGTTCGCGTCCTTCTGGTCGAGCATCTTGCCCGCCACGACGGCGCCGTCGAAGCCGGCGTTCTCGGCGATCTGGCGCACCGGCGCCTGAAGCGCACGACGCACGATCTCGACGCCGACCTTCTGGTCGTCGTTGCCGACGCGCAGCTTGTCGAGCGCCCGCAGCGCGTAGAGAAGCGCGCTGCCGCCGCCGGCGACCACGCCCTCTTCCACCGCCGCCTTGGTGGCGTGCATGGCGTCGTCAACCCGGTCCTTCTTCTCCTTGACCTCGACCTCGGTGGCGCCGCCGACCTTGATGATCGCCACGCCGCCGGCGAGCTTCGCCAGGCGCTCCTGAAGCTTCTCGCGGTCGTAGTCCGAGGTGGTCTCCTCGATCTGCGCGCGGATCTGGCCGCAGCGGGCCTGGAGGTCCGCCTTCTTGCCCGAGCCGTCGACGATCGTGGTGTTCTCCTTCTCGACGATGACCTTCTTGGCCTTGCCGAGCATGTCGAGCGTGACGTTCTCGAGCTTGATGCCGAGGTCCTCGGAGATCAGCTGACCACCGGTCAGGATCGCCATATCCTCCAGCATCGCCTTGCGGCGATCACCGAAGCCCGGCGCCTTCACGGCGGCGATCTTGAGGCCGCCGCGCAGCTTGTTCACGACCAGGGTCGCGAGCGCCTCGCCCTCGACGTCCTCGGCCACGATCAGCAGCGGCTTGCCCGACTGCACAACCGCCTCGAGGACCGGCAGCATCGCCTGCAAGCCCGAGAGCTTCTTCTCGAACAGCAGGATGTACGGCGAGTCGAGCTCGGCGATCATCTTGTCGGCGTTGGTGATGAAGTAGGGCGAGAGGTAGCCGCGGTCGAACTGCATACCCTCGACCACGTCCAGCTCGGTCTCGAGGCTCTTGGCCTCTTCCACCGTGATGACGCCCTCGTTGCCGACCTTCTTCATCGCCTCGGCGATCATCTTGCCGATCGACTTGTCGCCGTTGGCGGAGATGGTGCCGACCTGGGCGACTTCGTCCGAGCCGGTGATCTTCTTGGCGCGACCCTTGATGTCCTCGACCGCCGCCTCGACCGCCAGGTCGATGCCGCGCTTGAGGTCCATCGGGTTCATGCCGGCCGCGACCGACTTCACGCCCTCGCGCACGATCGCCTGGGCGAGCACGGTCGCCGTCGTCGTGCCGTCGCCGGCGATGTCATTGGTCTTCGAGGCCACTTCGCGCACCATCTGGGCGCCCATGTTCTCGAACTTGTCGCCGAGCTCGATCTCCTTGGCGACGGTGACGCCGTCCTTGGTGATGCGCGGGGCGCCGAAGCTCTTGTCGAGGACGACGTTGCGGCCCTTCGGACCCAGCGTCACCTTGACGGCGTTGGCGAGAATGTCGACACCGCGCAGCATGCGCTCGCGGGCGTCGCCGCTAAAGCGGACTTCCTTGGCTGCCATTTCAATTCCCTCTCAGTTTGTTGTGCGTGGATTGTTGGTGCGAAGGCCGATCAGGCGGCCTTCTTGAGGGCGGCGCCGCCCTCGATGATCCCCATGATGTCGCTTTCCTTCATGATCAGAAGGTCAACGCCATCGAGCTTGATCTCGGTGCCCGACCACTTGCCGAACAGGATGCGGTCACCCTTCTTCACGTCGAGCGGCACCAGATTGCCCTTCTCGTCGCGCGCGCCCGGGCCGACGGCGACGATCTCGCCTTCCATCGGCTTTTCCTTGGCGGTGTCGGGAATGATGATCCCGCCCTTGGTCTTGGCCTCTTCCTCAACGCGCTTGACGACCACCCGGTCATGCAGCGGACGGAACTTCATGTCGGTCCTCCTCAGTTGTTGCCACACCATCGCGGATCTTCGCCCGCGACAGAAAATTGCTGTTGGCACTCATCGAAAATGAGTGCCAACGCGCGCGGGGATGTAGGAGCGCGGCGGGAATGAGTCAAGTCACCGCGATGGGCCGCCGAACCTGGCAGCACTCCCCGCGCACGGCTGATAAGTCATTGATATAAAAAGAAAAACTTGATCTCCGCAACGTTCGGCTGGACCATCCATCTGCTTCGTCAGCGTTGAGGGAGTTTGATATGGATCGTCAGTTTCGTGTCCAGCTCGACCAGTATCGGATCACCACGGCCGAAATCCTCTACTGGATGCCCGATCACCAGCATGTACTGCAAAGCTACGTCTGGCAGGACCTCGACCTCGCCCCGCGATTCCCCGTGCTGACGCGCTTTCTCGATTTCTGGCAGCGCAGCCTCGACGGCAAGCTGCATCGGATTCGAGTCGCCCATGCCGGGCTGATCCAGCCGGCCGAGTATCGCTTCGCCGACATGCTGCAAACGGTCCACTGAGTGCAGTCAACACTCTCGTTGACTATCAACTGATTGGTTGTTAATTGGAGCGCATGCCGCGCTCCCTGTCTCCGCATGCCGTCGAGAATGCCGCCCCGTCTCCCGACGGGGTGCTGGACCGGGTGTTCTTTGCCCTGTCGGATCCAGTCCGCCGATCGATCCTCGAACGGCTGGGTGCCGGCGAGCGCCTGCTGGTCTCCGAATTGGCACGGCCTTTCGACATGTCGCTGCAGGCGGTGTCGCGGCACATTCAGATTCTCGTGCGCGCGGGCCTCGTCACGCAGGAACGCACCGGACGCATCGCGCGCTGCTCGCTTGCCGTCGGTCCGGTGTTCGAGGCGGCGGTCTGGCTCAACCGCTACAGCGCCTACTGGCAGGCCCAGTTCGATACGCTCAAGGGCTGGCTGGACCGGCCCGCCACCAAAGGAGGACGGACATGAACTACGCGTAAGGTGTCGCCCAGCTGAACGACTACCGCCAGCAGATCACCGCGCTGCGCGGCAAGATGCGCGGTATCCAGGCCGCGCTCGAACCCGCGCCGGTCAAGGTCTACGCCCTCGCCAACGGCGCGGGACCGGTGAAACTCTCGGCGCTCTTCGGCGATAAGTCGGAACTCGTCGTGGTGCACAACATGGGTGCTTCCTGCGCCTACTGCACACTGTGGGCCGACGGCTTCAACGGTCTCTACCCTCACCTCGCCGATCGCGCGGCGTTCTGCGTGGTGACGCCGGACTCGCCCGAGACCCAGGCCAAGTTCGCCGCGACCCGCGGCTGGCGCTTTCCGATGGCGAGCCACGCCGGCAGCGAGTTCGCGGCCGACATGGGCTATCGTGGCGCCAATGGTGGCTGGATGCCCGGCCTGTCGGTGTTCCAGCGGCGCGACGCGGAGGTCGTGCGCGTGAGCGATACCGGCATGGGCCCCTACGACGATTTCTGTGCGGCATGGCACATGTTCGACATGCTGCCCGGTGGTGCCGGCGACTGGCGTCCGCGTTTTTCCTATGGCGCGCGCTAAGGCGAAGTCCGGCGGCGGCGGGAAGAAGTCGCCGCCCGAGTTGATCGCGCGCTTCGACGCCGCGATCGCCCGCCATCCCGCGCTCGAGCGTCGCCAGATGTTCGGCTATCCCTGCGCCTTCCTGAACGGGCAGATGACCACCGGCTTGTTCCAGGATGGCATGATGCTGCGCCTCAGCGAGGCCGATCGCACGCGCGCCGCACGTGAGTTGGGCGCGACTCCCTTCGAGCCGATGAAGGGCCGGCCGATGCGTGAGTATGTGGCGTTGCCGAAAGAAGTGGTGGCCGATTCCGCGACGCTCGACGCCTGGCTCGACCGCGCCGTCGACTGGGTCCGCACGCTGCCCGCCAAATCGAACAAGCCAAAGAAGCCGGCCCCCGCGAAACGCACGGCACGCTGATCGGTTGCACACGACCGCGATCCCGGCCTACCGTCCGGTCAGGACCATCCAGGACCCGAGGATCGCACGACATGGCCAAGCAACCGACCGCTTCGTTTCCCGCCCAGACCGGCGCGCTCAAGTGGCGCTGCATCGGCCCCAGCCGCGGCGGCCGCGTGGTGGCGGTGGCGGGTGACCCCAACCAGCGCATGACGTTCTATTTCGGTGCCTGCGCCGGCGGCATCTGGAAGACGGTCGATGGCGGCGTCTACTGGCGCTGCGTCTCCGACGGATTCATGAACACGGCCGCGGTGGGCTCGATCGCCGTCGCGCGCTCGGACTCCAACGTGATCTATGCCGGCACAGGCGAGACCGCGATCCGGCTCGACGTGTCCTATGGCGATGGCATCTACAAATCGACCGACGCCGGCCTGACGTGGCGCCATGTCGGCCTGAAGGAGACGCGCTTCGTCGGCCGCGTCGTCATTCATCCGCAGGACCACGACACGGTCTATGCCGCGGCGCTGGGCGACGCTTTCGGTCCCAACGAGGCGCGCGGCGTCTATCGCTCGAAGGACGGCGGCAAGAGCTGGCAGAAGGTGCTCTATCGCGACGCCGACACCGGCTGCATCGACCTCACGATGGATCCCAACAACCCGCGCATCCTCTATGCCTCGATGTGGCAGGCGCGTCGCAGCTTCTGGAACCTGTCGAGCGGCGGACCGGGCAGCGGCCTGTTCCGCTCGACCGACGGCGGCGACAGCTGGGAGGAGATCACCCGCAAGCCCGGCTTGCCCGACGGCATGCTGGGCAAGATCGGCGTCACCGCCTCGCCCGCGCGCGCGGGCCGCGTGTGGGCGCTGATCGAGGCGCAGGGCGACAAGACCGGCCTCTACCGCTCCGACGACGGCGGCGCGCGCTGGACGCAGGTGAGCCAGCATCGCGACCTGATGCACCGGCCCTGGTACTACACCCACGTCTTCGCCGACACGCGCGATCCCGACACGGTGTTCGTCACCAACCTGCAGATGTGGAAGTCGACCGACGGCGGCGCCTCGTTCAGCGAGATCACCACGCCGCACGGCGACAACCACGATCTTTGGATCGACCCCGTTGATTCGGATCGCATGATCGAGGGCAATGACGGCGGCGCCAACGTCTCCTTCAATGGCGGCGCCAGCTGGTCGACGATCTACAATCAGAAGACCGCGCAGTTCTACCGCCTCGATATCGACAACCAGTATCCCTACCGCGTCTATGGCACGCAGCAGGACAACACCTCGATCTCGGTGCCGAGCGCCTCGGAATGGGGTGTGATCACGCTGGCCGACTGCACCTATCCCGGCACCGGCGAGAGCGGCTTCATCGCCGTCCATCCCAAGGATCACAACGTCGTCTATGTCGGCGCCATCGGCTCGAGCCCGGGCGGCGCGGGCGCGCTGCAGCGCTACGACCACCGCACCCGCCAGATGCAGCTGGTGAATGTGTGGCCCGAGGAATCGACCGGCGTCGCGCCGAAGGACCTGAAGTACCGCTTCGCCTGGACCTTCCCCATCGTGTTCTCGCCGCACGACGACAACACGATCTATGTCGGCGGCAACTGCGTGTTCCGCACCCGCGACGAGGGCATGAGCTGGCAGGCGATCTCGGGCGATCTCAGCCTCAACGATCGCGCCCGCCAGGGCCACTCGGGCGGTCCGATCACGCGCGAGAGCGCCGGCGCCGAGGTCCACGCGACCTGCGCCTGCGTGGTCGAGTCGCCGCATCGCAAGGGCGAGATCTGGGCCTCGACCGACGACGGTCTGGTCCACGTCACGCGCGACGACGGCAAGACCTGGAAGGACGTGACGCCCAAGGGCATGCCCGAACTCGCCTATGTCGGCTGCGTCGAGCTCTCGACGCACGACAAGGACACGATCTATGTCGCGGCGACCCGCTACAAGCTCGCCGACTACAAGCCCTACCTGTTCCGCTCGACCGATGGCGGTCGCAGCTGGAAGTCGATCAACGGCGATCTGCCCAAGGGCGAGATCAGTCGCGTCGTGCGCGCCGATCCGGTGCGCAAGGGGCTGCTCTATGTCGGCACCGAGACCGGCATCTTCACCAGCCTCGATGACGGCGCCACCTGGCACCGCATGGGCGGCGGCCTGCCGGTCGTGCCGGTCTATGACCTGAAGCTTAAGGGTTCGGACCTGGTGGCGGCGACGCACGGCCGCTCGTTCTGGGTCCTTGACGACGTGACCCCGCTGCGCGGTCTCGCCGACGGGCGGCGCGGCAATCGCCTCTTCGCGCCGCGCACCGCGATCCGCACGCGGCTCGCCTGGAGCGCCGGCGCCAATGTGCGCTCGGGCATCAACTACGGGCCGGCGTTCGGCATCGACGGCAGCACCGTCATGGTCGACCGGCCGGACGGCACGCGGGTCCGCGAACACCTGAACGTGGGCGAGAACCCGCCCGCCGGCGCGCTGGTCTATTACTGGCTGGCCGAAGAGGCCAAGGGGGCTGTCACGCTCACGTTCCGCGACTCCACGGGACGCAAGATCACGAGCTTCGCAAGCGACGCCAAGGACGCGCCACCGCATCGCAAGCCCGGCACCAAGGCCGGCCTCAACCGCTTCGTCTGGGATCTCAAGTACCCCGGCCCGACCAAGCCCGACGCCACGCTGGCGCCGGCACGGCCCAAGCCGCTCGCGACCGATCCGGAGAATCCGGCCGGCCCGGTCGTCGTGCCCGGCGCCTACAGCGTCGAACTCTCGGTCGGCGGCAAGGCGATGGAGGCAAGCTTCGACGTCGCGAAGGACCCGCGGGTCGGCACCGCGCAGGCAGCGTTCGTCGCGCAGTTCGCGCTGCATCGCAAGCTGTTGGCATCGCTGTCGTCGGTCAACGAGGCGACCAACCGGCTGCGCGCCATGAAGAAGCAGCTGGGCGCTGTCGCCGAGCGCGCCGGCAAGGGCGAGAAGGCGTTCGCGAGCCGCGCCAAGGCGCTGGCCGGCAAGCTCTCGGACATCGAGCGCGTGCTGGTCGATCCCGAACGCAAGTCGGCCCGCGACGTGTTGCGCAATCCGGCCGGATTGAACGACACGCTGCTCGATCTGGTCGCGATGGCGACCATCGCCGACGCGGCGCCCACCACGCAGACCGAGGCGGTGTCGCGCGAGATCATGGCCAAGGTCGATGCCGAGGTGGCGAAGCTCGACGCGCTGGCGCGCGGCGACATCGCCAAGCTGAACGCGGCGATGGCCAAGGCACGGGTTGGCCATGTGACCGTCTAGGGGCTGGCGGATGTTGCGCCAGCCGCCCGGCTTCTGGGCGGTCTTCGTCACCGATCTGATCGTGCGGGCGGCCTACCAGATGGCCAAGAGCCCGATCCTACCACTCTTGGCGGCGTCGCTCGGCGCCAACAAGATCGTGATCGGCACGATCGTGGGCGTCTCGACGCTGACCGGCACGGTGTTCAAGCCGCTGGTGGGCGGGCTGTCGGATCGCTGGGGCAGGCGCGTCTTCTTCTTTGTGGCGCTCTGCTGCTTCGCGGGCTTTCCGTTCCTCTACCAGTTCGTGACGACCCCGGATGAGCTTCTGTGGCTGCGCGTGTTGCATGGGTCGGCGACCGCGATCTTCGGGCCGGTGACGCTCGCGCTGGTGAGCGAGATGTCGCCGCATAACCGGGGCACACGGCTCGGCGTCTTCGAGATGGCGCGCGGCGCGGGCCACCTGATCGCGCCGGCGATCGCGGGGCTGATGCTGGCCAACTGGAAATCGCCCGAGCTGGTGTTCACGGTGGTGGGGCTGGTGAGCTGCGCCGCCTTCGTGCCGGCCCTGTTCGTGAAGTTCGACGACAGCCGCCGCGAGGCGAAGGAACGTCCGACGCTGTGGCGTGAGCTGGCGAGCGGCGTGCGTCACGCCGCGAGCCGCGCCGAGCTGTGGTTCGTGGGCGCGCTCGAGTTCGCGATCTATGGCTCGATCTATTCACTGAAGGCGTTTCTGCCGATCTTCGCCCTCGACCAGGGCTACGGCGTCTGGGCGGCGGGGCTGTTCTTCACCCTGCAAGAGGCAGCGCACATGCTTGTGCGGCCGCTGGGCGGGCGACTGGGCGACCGCCGCGGCTACGTACCCACCATCGCCTTCGGCCTGATCGCCATTGGCGCCGCGCTGATCGCGCTGCCGCAGGCCCCGAATGCGGGCACGCTGCTCGCGCTGGCGGTGGTGGTCGGCATTGGCCAGGGTCTGACGTTCCCGTCGACGGTCGCACTGATCGGCAATCGCATCGCCTCGGCCCATGTCGGCCTTGGCCTCGGCTTCTATGGCGCGCTGCGCAATCTCGGCAAGGTGGCTGGCCCCATCCTTGTCGGCGTGCTGTTGCAGGTCTTCGCCGCCAAGCTGGTGTTTCCCGGCCTCGGCGCCGCGGCCCTCGCGGTCGCCGCGACCCTGCTGGTGATCACGCTCCAGTCGCGCGGCCGCGTTCAGGCGCCCTGACGGGCGGCTTCGTACTCGCGGGCCGTTCGCTCGACGAGTTCCGCCACCGACGGAACATCGGCGACACCCGACACCGCGTGGCCCGCGCTCCAGATGTCCTTCCAGCGCTTGGGGTTCGGCTTGTCGCGCTCGGCGGCGTTGATGTCCTTTGAAATGTCGATCGCGCCGCGTTGCGGCAGGTTGGCGGGATCGAGGCCCGCCGCCTCGATCGAAGGCCGCAGCATGTTGGTCTCGAGTCCGGTGAAAGCGCGGGTGAGCTGCACGTCGTCGAGCCGGCTCTTCACCAGCATGTCCTTGTAGCCGTCCTTGGCGAGGCTCTCGCGCGTGGCGATGAAGCGCGTGCCCATGTAGGCGAGGTCGCAGCCCAGCACCTCGGCCGCGCGAATGGCGTGGCCGTCGGACATGCCGCCCGCCATCACCACGATCCCATCCCAGAAAGCGCGCACGGCACGGACGAAGGCGAAGGGATTGGCCCAGCCGGTCTGGCCGCCGGCGCCCGCCGTCAGCAGCACCAGCCCGTCGACGCCCGCCGCCACCGCCTTCTCGGCGTGGCGCACGGAGGCGACATCGGCCAGCACCAGACAGCCCGCGTCCTTCAACGGCTTCAGAACCGGCTCGGGCGATCCCACCGACGTGATGACCATCGGCATGCGTGCCGCGATCACGGCGGCGAGGTCGTCGGGCACGCGCGGGTTCGAGCGGTGCACGATCAGGTTGGGGCAGAGCGGCGCCGGCGCGCGACCCGTCGCGTCGGCGGCGCGTGCGAGATCGTCGTTCATGCCGGCGAGCCACTGCTTCAGCTCGTCCGGCGTGCGGCAGTTGGCGGTCGGAAAGGACCCGATCACGCCCGCGCGACAAGCGGCCGTGACCAGCGCCGGCCCCGACACCAGAAACATCGGGGCCGCGATCAGCGGCAGGCGAAGCCTCGCCCGCAGCTCGGGAGGAAGGCCCACCGCTCAGGCCGCGGCGGCGAGGCCCTCTTTCTCCGGGACGCGCTTCACCGCCGGACGCGCCTTCATGCGGGCATAGTGCGCGGCGACGTTGGCGGGCAGCGGCATCTTCATGCGGCCGGCGGCCCAGAACGAGACGTAGAAGAGCGCCGCATCGGCGATCGAGAACGAGCCGGTCAGGTACTCCTTGCCGGCCAGCGCCTTGTCCATCAGCGCAAGACCCTTCTCGAAGATCTCCTTGCCGCGCGCCTTCACCTTATCGTGGTCGGCTTCGGTGAAAGCGTAGTTGCCCGGGCGGAACATGCGCGAGAAGCCGTGCATGTGCATGGTGGACACGACGAAATCCATCGCCTCCAGCGCCCGCGCCTCGCCGTCGGCGTCGGCCGGCAGCAGCTTCTTGTCGGGGTTGGTCCGCGCCAGCCACACCGCGATCGCGGGGAACTCGGTCAGGACCGAGCCGTCGTCGCGCTGCAGCGTCGGCACCTTGGACTTCGGATTGAGCTTCACGAAATCGGGGCCGTACTGTTCCTGCTTGGCACCATCGATGCGCTGGGCCTCGAACGGCTTGCCAATTTCTTCCAGGATGACGTGGATACCGACCGAGCAGGCGCCCGGCATATAGTAGAGTTTCATCTGAGCCTCGTTGGAGCGGGTGGTGAACCGGAGAAGCGTAGAGCAGATCGCGCGCCGCCGGAAAGCCCCGCCGGTCCTCTTCTCGCACGGCAGAACGGAGCCTTCGCCATGACCGCCCCCTCGCTTCGCGCCCTTCTCACCCGCCCCGGACCCAAGGTCGGCACGTTCTTATTCGAGTTCGCGACGCCCGGCATCGGCCAGATCGTGAAGGCGGCTGGCGCCGACTTCGCGGTGCTCGACATGGAGCATACCGGCTTCGGTTTCGACACCGTGCGGGCGACGGTGAAGTCGCTCCAGGCGGCCGAGCTGCCCTGCGTCGTGCGCGTGCCCTCGCAGGCGCGCCATCACGTCTCGCGCGCGCTCGATGCCGGCGCGGACGGCGTCATGGTGCCCATCGTCTCCTCGGTCGATCAGGCCAAGGCGATCCTGCAGGCCGCCAAGTACTGGCCGCTCGGCACACGCGGTGTCGCGCTCGGCCTCGCGCACGAGCGCTACGCGCGACGCAGCGAGCCCCTGCTAAAGCGCTTTGCCGAGCAGAACGATCGCACCGTCGTCATCCTGCAGATCGAGGATGGGCGCGGCGCGGAGGCGGCCGACGCGATCGCGGCGTTGCCGGGCGTCGACATGCTGTGGCTTGGCCACAACGACCTCTCGGTCGCCCTCGACAAGCCGGGCGCCTTCGACGATCCGGCCTTCACCGCCGCCGAACAGGCGATGCTCGCGGCCTGCCGCAAACGGGGCAAGGCGGCGGGTCGGCTGGCGGTCGATGCCGCCGAGGCGAAGCGCTTCACCGGTATGGGCTACGACTTCGTGTCGATCTCGGGCGATGTCTGGTTGCTGCAATCCGCGCTCGCTGCCGGCATCGCCACCGTCAAGGGATGAGCCGCACCGGCACTTGCCGAAAACCACGAATGAAGTTCGAGTAGCTGCGCACCGGCGGCCCGGCGAGCTCGAACCGCAGATCGCGGGCGAGAATCTCCTCCCACAGGATGCGCAGCTGCAGCTCGGCGAGGCGATCGCCGACGCAGCGATGGATGCCGGCGCCGAAGGCGAGATGCTGGCGGGCCTTCGGCCGGTCGACGATGAAGCGGTCGGGCTCGGCAATCGCGCGCTCGCAGCGATTGCCCGAGATGTACCACATGACCACCTTGTCGCCGCGCCGCAGGGTCTTGCCCCCGAGCTCGAGATCGCGCGTCGCGGTGCGGCGCATATGGATCACCGAGGTGTGAAGGCGGATCATCTCGGGCACGAGACTCGCCACCAGCGCGGGGTTGGCCCGGAGCTTGCGGTCCTCATCGGGATTGGCCAGCAGCGCGAGCAGGCCGCCACTCATCGTGTGGCGCGTGGTGTCGTTGCCGCCCACGATCAGGAGCGCGAAGTTGCCGATGAACTCGCGGGTCGGCATGTTCCGAGTCGCCTCGCCATGCGCCAGCATCGACACCAGATCGAAGCGCGGCGGCTGATCGGCCCGCACCTTCCACAATTCCGTCATCGCGGCCGCCATCTGCCCCAGCTCGGCCATGCGCTGGGCGTTGGACTTCACCACCGCCTCGGGGTCCGCGACATTCGCGATCGCCACATCGGACCACCAGGTCAGCTTGCGCCGCTCGGCCTGCGGGAAGTCGAACAGGGTCGCCAGCATCATGGCGGTCAGCTCGCTCGACACCCGGTCAGCGAAGTCGAAGACGTCGCCCCGTGGCAGACCATCCAGGACCTGACGGGTGCGCTCACGGATCAGGCCCTCGAAGTTGGCCAGGTTCGAGGGCGCCACGATCGGCGCCACCGTGCGGCGCTGGGCGGTGTGGCGCGGCGGGTCCATGCGGATGAAGTTGGGCAGCTCCTCGCCCTGTGGCTGGTCCTGGATCTGGATGCCGCCCAACGTCGAGTCCGACGAGAACGCCGCGTGATCGAGCTCGACCGCCATGATGTCGGCGTAGCGCGTCACCGACCAGTATGGGCCATAGGCGCTGTCGGGGCAGAGATGCACGGGGTCTTCCGCCCGCAGACGCGCGAACAGAGGCGCCCATCGGTCGTCGCGGTAGAGCTCAGGTTTGCTGACGTCGATCGGTTCCAAACGGCCCTCCCTGAGAGCGCCATTCTGGCGGGCTTTCGCGGTGGACCAAGCCCGCCAAACCGCGCCGCGAAGTCAAGAACAATAGGGGTACAAACGCGCGATTTGGAGCGTTGACAGGCTGAGGCCTCGGGCGCAAATCGACGCCCCGCGACCGCACGTCGATCGCGCCCAAACACCCCCATGCCCCCCTCCGACCCGACCCCCACGGCGCCCGACGCTGCCCCGACTCCCGCCCCCCCGGCGGCGACGGCGGCCAGCAACGGGCACGCCAATGGCAACGGCCACCATGACCCGCACAAGGGTCCGCTGGCCCCGCTGGTGTTGGGCGCTCTCGGGATCGTGTTCGGCGACATCGGCACCAGCCCGCTCTACGCGGTCAGAGAGTCGTTCGGCCCCAACGCGAACCTGACCCCGACGCCCGAGCATGTGCTCGGAGTGCTCTCGATCATCTTCTGGTCGATCACGCTGATCGTCACCCTGAAATACATCGTCCTGGTGCTGCGTGCCGACAACAAGGGCGAAGGCGGCGTGCTGGCGCTGGCCTCGCTCGCGAGCCAAGGCATTCCACGCAACGCCCGGCGCTGGCGTCGGTCGGTCATGGTTCTGGCCGTCATCGGGCTCGCGCTCTTCTACGGCGACTCGATCGTCACCCCGGCGGTTTCCGTGCTCTCGGCGGTCGAGGGGCTTGAGGTAATCGAGCCCGGCCTCAAGCCGCTGGTCGTTCCGATCGCCCTGATCATTCTTGTCGGCCTCTTCTCGTTCCAGTCGCGCGGCACCGCGCGTGTGGGACGCCTGTTCGGGCCGGTGATGGTGGTGTGGTTCTTCGTGCTGGGGGTGCTGGGACTCTGGCAGATCGTGAAGCATCCCGGGGTGCTCGCGGCGCTGTCGCCGCACTACGCGCTCGACCTCATCCAGGACCGCGGCCTCGCCATGTTCCTGCCGCTGGGCGCGATGGTGCTCGCCGTGACCGGCGCCGAGGCGATCTATACGGACATGGGACATTTCGGCCGGCGGCCGATCCGGATCGCCTGGCTCGGCGTCTGCATGCCCGGCCTGATCCTGAACTATTTCGGCCAGGGCGCGTTGATCATCGCCGACCCCGAGGTGGCCTCGCAGGTCTTCTTCGAGCTGGTGCCAAAGGACGGCGTTATCTTTCTCGTCCTGCTCTCGACCGCCGCGACCGTGATCGCGTCGCAGGCGGTGATCTCCGGGGTCTTCTCGCTCACCCGGCAGGCGATCCAGCTCGGGTATCTGCCGCGCATGGATGTGCGCCACACGTCGGAGACCGAGATCGGACAGATCTACATTCCGCGCATGAATTGGCTGGTGATGGCCGGCGTCGTGGCGCTGGTCGTGGGTTTCGGCTCGTCCAGCAAGCTGGTGGGCGCCTACGGCCTCGCGGTGACCGGCGCGATGCTGGTCGATGCCGCGCTCGCGACGATCGTCGCCGTGCTGGTCTGGCGCTGGTCGTGGCCGGCCGCGGTGGCGACGTTTGGTCTGCTGGCGATCCCCGAAGCCTGCTACTTCATCGCCAACCTTCTCAAGATACCGGCCGGTGGCTGGCTGCCGCTGCTGGTGGCGGTGCTGGTGTTCTACACCGTCGCGACCTGGCGCCGCGGCCGGACGATCGTCGTGCGCGAGCTCTATGACGGCTCGCTGCCGCTGAAGCAGTTTCTGGACCACATGGAGCGGGCGCCTGATCGCGTCGCCGGCACGGCCGTTTTCCTCACCAACGATGCGACCTCGACGCCACCCGCCTTCCTGCACAACCTCAAGCACAACAAAGTGCTGCACGAGCGCATCATCATCCTGCAGGTCGACACGGTGGACGAGCCGCGCGTGCCGGCGGCCCGCCGCGTCGAGGTCGAACGCCTGGGCAAGGGCTTCTACACGGTGGTCGCGCGCTACGGCTTCATGGAGCAGCCCGACGTGCCGGCGGCGCTGCGCGCCTGTCGGCCGCACGGCATCGCCTACGACGAAATGGAAACGAGCTTCTTCCTCGGACGCGAGACGCTGGTCCCGGCGTCGCGCTCGGAGCTCGGGGTCTGGCGGCAAGCCTGGTTCATCTCGCTGTCGCACACCGCGTCGGCGACCAAGATCTTCTTCCGCATCCCGCCCAACCGGGCGATCGAACTCGGCAACCAGATCCAGGTGTAGGCGATGGTCGAAACGGTCTATGCGCGCGAGGACTTCCTCGGCGCCGATGAATACATCGCGGTCGTCCGCGCCTCCGGTCTGAATCGCCCGGTGGACGATCGCGGCCGCGTCGAGCGCATGCTGGCTCATGCCAACCTGATCCTGACGGCGCGCCAGGACGGAAAGTTGGTGGGCTTCGCGCGCTCGCTGACCGATTTCTGCTTCTGCTGCTACCTCTCCGACCTCGCGGTCGACCGCGCCTGCCAGGGGCAGGGCATCGGCAAGCACCTGATCGAGGAGACCCGCAAACAGGCGGGGGGCGCGCAAACCACCACGCTGCTGCTCTCCGCGCCCGGCGCCCTGAGCTTCTACCGCGCCATCCCGATGCCGCAGGCCGACAACTGCTTCCTGTATCGCCGCTCGGCGTAAGGGGCGGTCGGCCTCAGACGCCGGCCGCGACGTCGCCCACCACGCGCACCCGCACGCGCACCGAGTTGCCCGGCAGATAGGCGATCGGCATGTCCTCGGTCTCGATGGTCTGAAGCGTGGCGCGCGCCGCGCCCGCGGCCACCGCGCGATCGGCGGCAATGCCACGGGCCGCCTCGATCGCGTCGGCACGGCTCAAGTCGCGGAAAATCTGGTCGCATTCCCCGGAAACCTGCGCGATGGCGGCGCCCACGGCGTTGGCGCAGTCGCCGTGCGGCACATGGATCACCCGGCTGACACCCGGCAAGCGTTCCGGCACCAGAAACGCGCCGCCGCCGACCGCGATCAGAGCCACATCGCCCGCATCGGTCTTCATGCGATCAATCGCCTCCTCGGCGAGCCGCCCCGCCTCGGCGAAGACGCGCCGGCAGGTGGCGGCATCGAGGTGCGCCACGCGGCCGCGCTCGCCGAGCGTCAGCACGCCCGCCGCGATCGCGACATCGGTCGTTGTAAGCTGACCGCCCCCGAACGCGACGCCGTCGCGCAGCAGGCGGTAGCCGACCGACACCGGTCCGACCTTGAGCGGATCGAGCGAGACGTGGCTGCCGCCGCCCAGTCCGATCGACAGCAGATCGGGCATGCGAAAGAGCGTGCGCACGCCCCCCACCTGCACGACCGAATTGGCCTCGCGTGGGAAGCCGTGGCGCAACTGGCCGACATCGGTGGTGGTGCCGCCGACATCGATCACCATCGCGTCCTGGAGGCCCGAGAGATAGGCGGCGCCGCGCATGGAGTTGGTGGCGCCGGAGGCGAAGCTGTAGACCGGCAGCCGGCGGGCGAGCCCGGCCTCGGCGACGGTGCCGTCGTTCTGGGTGATGAAAAGCGGTGCGGCGATTCCGGAATCCGCTATCGCGCGCTCATAGGCGGCGATGGTGTCGCGAGCGAGGTCGGCCAGGGCCGCGTTCAACAACCCGGCATTCTCCCGCTCGAGCAGCCCGATGCGCCCAAGGTCTGACGAGCAGGTAATGGCGGCGTCTGGCAGTTCGGCCGCCACCAGTTCGGCCGCCCGCCGCTCGTGCGAGGAGTCGAGCGGCGAGAAGATCGCCGAGATCGCGACGGCGCGCAGGCCGAGCCGCTTCATCTCGCGCGCCGCTGCGATCACCGCGGCCTCGTCCAGCGGCATGAAGGGCCGCCCGTCGTACTCGTGGCCGCCCTCGACCATCCAGACACCGCCGCGCACCAGCGCCGCCAGATCTTCCGGCCAGTCACAGAATGGCGGCAACGAGGCCGACGCCGGCATGCCGAGCCGCAGTGCGGCCACACGCGTCATGTGCCGGCGTTGCACGACGGCGTTGATGAAATGCGTCGTGCCGATCATCACGCCATCGATGCGCTTGGCCTTGCCGGCGCCGTCTTTCAGGACGCCGGTCGAGGCCAGCCGCGCCAGCGCGTCGAGAATGCCGCCGGTCACATCCTCGCTGGTCGGTGCCTTGACCGCGCCCGCGACCTTGCCGTCCTCGATCAGGACGGCGTCGGTGTTGGTGCCGCCAACGTCGATGCCGATGCGTCTCATGACTGGAACACGCTGCGGAACTCGATGTCGTAGCCGAACGCGCGGGGGCCGACATGCTGCAGCCCCTTGGGCGTGAGGAACACCGGCGGGGGCGGCAGCGCGATCACCGTCACGCGCTGACCGTAGCGGATGGTCTCAGTGCCGACCGCCTCGCCCGACACGCTGTCGAGCACGCAAATGAGATCGGGCGACATGGCGACGGGCTGGCCGTCGAGCCAGGCCACGATCCACTCGTTCTGGAAGGCGATTTCCATCGCCGCACCGCGCCACGTGTCCATGCCGTCGAAGCGGGTGCGGCCGCGCAGGAAGCCTTCCGTGGCGCGACGCTCGACATCGACCACCTTGCCGCGGAACAGCAGCTTGCCCGGCTCGACGGCGAGGATGGCGGCGATCGGATCCTCATGCCGGCGCTGCGCCTCGCGCACCGCGCGGCCGATAGCAATCGCCTTGGTGGTCGTGCCGTGGATGCCCCAGCGCTTGACCTCCGCGCCGGTGCGCGGCGCCTTGCAGGTCGAAGCGATGGAGCCGTACTCGACGCAGATCTTGCGGCTCACGCGTTCCATCCACTTCCAGGTCGGAACGCTCTCCACCACCGACTCAAGACCGCGCACATCCACCGTGGTAAGCGGGCAAGGCTGCAGATCGCCAACCGCGACGGAGGTCATCTGCGCCTCGGGGTAGGCGCGGCCCATCATGTCGGAATCGATTACCGGGCGATCGAGATGGGCCGCTGCCATCAGCGGCTGGATCGAGTTTCCGCCACCGATCTCGAGCGCCATGATGCCGGCGAAGCGGTGGCCGGTGTGGCGCTCCATCAGCGAGACCGCGCGGGCGATGGTGCGGCTGTCGGTGAGCCGCTCCTGCCCCACCAGCGGCGCACCCATGTTCGATACGGCGGCGACCCAGTCATCGTCGGCCAGATCGTGCGGCGACATCAGGCGCACGCGATGGCCTTCGCGATAGAGTGCGCGCATGTTGAGGAGCCCGAGATAGGGGCTGCCGCCACCGCCCGTGCCGAGAACCCAGGCGCCGACCGCCAGCGCCTCGATGTCGTCGAGCGTGATCTCCCGCAACGCCATGTGTCAAACTCCCCTTGCGCGCCCCAACCTAGCATCGCTTGAGCGAGCGAGGGAACGACGCGGTGACGGACCGGCTGATCCGTATCGCCGCGCTGTGCGGAAGCCTGCGCACGGCCTCCTTCGATCCCTTGACGGTGGCCGCGGTCGCGACGAGGTCGCGGCTGTCTCCGAACAGCGCGTCCCAGCGCGAGGGCGCGACCTCCGAAGCGGTGGTCATCGCATTCGCGACTCGCATGGCGCCCTCCGGACCGCTGGGAGATACCTTGGGGCGATCCGGCGGGCGGCGCCTTGATCTGGATTAGCCAATTGGTACTGCGGGCGAGAGCACGCGCTCCCGCCGCAGGCCGAGCCCGATCGCACGGGCCGGCAGACGACGCAGCCATGGCACAGCCGCGGTCACACGCATCGGCCAAGGCGCGCGGAGCGACCCACCGGACAGTGCAGGCGCAATGACGCGGTCCTGGATCGCGACCTGAAGGGCCTGGGTCGCGCGGGTTGGAAGACTACGCCGCGCCTGGATCGCGGCCAGGTCGGCGTCGCTCACATGGCCTTCGCGCAACGGCACCGCCAGTCGATTGCCGGCGGCGACGGCGTCCTGGATGGCGAGATTGATGCCGATACCGCCCACCGGCGACATGGTGTGCGCGGCGTCGCCAATGCACAGAACCCCGGGCTTCCACCACAGCTCCAACCGCTCGACCCCGACCGTCAGCAGCTTGAGATCGTCGACCGAACCCAATCCCTGCACCCGATCGGCAAGCCAGGGCGCGAGCTCGGCCACAAGGAGCCGGATGGCCTCGATCCCCTGCGCCTTCGCCCGGGTCGCCCCGCCCTTGGGGACCACGTAGCCCAGTTGCCATTGGTCGCCGCGGTTGATGGCGATGAACACCCGACCGGAATCGAACCGGCCCATCACGGAGGAAGGATCTTCGGGGCGCCGGGGCAGCGAGAACCACAGCACGTCCATGGGCGCACCAAGCGCGGTGGCCGCGAGTCCGGCGGCACCGCGAACGGTCGAATGCCGACCGTCGCAGCCGACTACCAGGTCGGCACGAACCTCGCACGCCGCACCATCCACGATCGCACGCACACCCACACAGCGACCCCGCTCCTGGATCAATCCGATCGCTTCGGCGCGCCGGCGCAGCACAAAGCCCGGCCAACGCGCCGCCTGGCGTGCCAGGAAATCGAGAAAGTCCCACTGCGGCATGAAGGCAATGTAGGGGCACTGCACCGGCAAGTGGCGGAAGTCGGCGAGCCATAGCCGTTCTTCGCCGAACTGCAGCTCCATGCGGTCGACCTTTTGGTGCGGCAGCTTCAGGAACTCGTCGAGCAGACCGAGCTCGTGCATCAACTCAAGCGTCGAGGGATGGATCGTGTCGCCGCGGAAGTCGCGCAGGAAGTCGCCGTGCTTCTCCAGGACGACCACCGAAACGCCGCCCCGCGCCAGCAGATGGGCCAGCATCAGACCGGCCGGACCGCCGCCCACAATGCAACATTGCGTGCGGATCGTCGTGGCGGCCATGCCCGCTACTCCAGCAACTCGCGCAGCACAGCCCCGGTCGCGGTGATGGCGAGCAAGGTCGGCAGGCCCAAGGCGGCGCGCACGGCGTCCTTGGTGGCCGGCGTGTAGCTCATGCAATCCATGGCCACGAGGTCGGGTTTGGTGGCACCGAGGCGCGTCGCCGCGCGTGTCGCCTCGTCTGGGTCGGCGCTGGGCAACAATGCCTCGACCGAGACCTCGACGCCCGGTCGTGCCCATTTGGCGGCGAGTTTCTCCGCCTGCTCGGGCAGCGGCACCAGCAAACCGAGCCGGCCGCGCGGCAGCAGGCCGGTCGCCAGTCCGTTCAGCACGCGCGAGGGGAACAGGACGCCCGCGTCACCGGACATCGGCGGGAACTCCCCGGTGCAGGCATAGACGATCGCCTCGCACCCGTCGGCGCGCAGCGCCGCCAGCGTCGCGGGCGATCGTTCGATGACAGCGCGCTTTGAGATCTTCACATCGCGACCACCGCGCAGGCGGGTATAGAGCGTGTCGGCTCCATCGACGGGCGGGCGCGCCGCAATGGCGGCGTCGTCGAGCCCGTCCAGCGCGCCACGCAACACGACGCGCGTGCCGGCCGGCGCGAAGGAAGCGAAGAGCGCCGCGATGTCCTCGCGGGGCGCCTGACCGATGGTGACGATACCGAGCGTGCCTGCCATAGCGCGATCCTAGAGTTTTTCCGACCCCGGTGAAATCCACCGGATTGGAAACCCGGCAACCGAGGCACCACGCGAGGGCGTGGCCTCCCGACCCGGGCACCAACGCGGCCGGGGGTGCCGGTTCAGCGCTCCAGCGTGACCGCGTCCTCGTCGGACCAGACGAGGCCGACGCGCTGGCCGGGATCGCGCGGCGCGCGGTCGCCGGCATGGGTCTCGCGTGCCAGCAGCAGCCGGCCATCATCGCCCCGCACGCGGTAGAGCGTGCTGCCGCCAAGGAAATTCGCGGTCTCGATCGCACCGGCGACCCGCCCCTCGCCCGGCGGTGCGAGCCGCACCCGCTCGGGGCGCAGCGCGCGCGGCGCGGCGCCCGGTTCGCTCTCCAGGAAATTGATCTCGCCGATGAAGTCGGCGACGAACCGGGTGCGCGGCCGGCCATAGATCTCGGCCGGCGTGCCGACCTGCTCGATGCGGCCGCGATCCATCACGGCGATGCGATCGCTCATCGCCAGCGCCTCTTCCTGGTCGTGGGTGACGAACACCAGCGTGACGCCCAGCCGGCGCTGCAGCTCCTTGAGCTCGAACTGCATCTGCTGGCGCAGCTTGCGGTCGAGCGCGCCCAGCGGCTCGTCGCAGAGCAGCACCCGCGGCTCGATCACCAGCGCACGGGCCAGCGCCACACGCTGCTGCTGGCCTCCCGAGAGTTGGGCGGGCCGCCGCGCCTCAAGGCCGGTCAGCGCGACCTGCGCCAGCGCCGCCTCGACGCGGCGAGCGATCTCGGGCTTGGGCAGCTCGCGCATGCGCAGCCCGAACGCCACGTTCTCCGTCACCGTGCGGTGTGGAAAGAGCGCGTAGGACTGGAACACCATGCCCATGTCGCGGCGATGGACGGCGACATCGGTGATATCGGCGCCGCCAACGTGAATGCGCCCGGAGTCGGGCCGCTCGAAGCCCGCGATCATGCGCAAGGTTGTGGTCTTGCCGCAGCCCGATGGCCCCAGCAGGGCGAAGAACTCGCCCGCCGCGATCTCGAGCGAGACGTCATCGACGGCCACAACGCGGCCGTCGAAACGCTTGCTGACCCGCTCGAGCCGGATCGCGGCGGAACTCACCCCGGCGCGCTCAGTCGCGCAGGATGCGGGTCACCCGCGCGTCGATATCGTCCTTGCGCGCGTTGTACCACTTCCAGTCGGGCTGGATCAGCTGCGCCACCTTGGCCTCGGTATTGAACAGCTTGGCGTCGAACTTGGGATCGAGCTTCACCTTGCGGTTGGAGGGCGAGTACCAGACGCCCTCGGCCAGCAGCTTTTGCACGTCGGGTCGCAGCATGTAGTCGATGTAGGCGAAGGCGAGGTCCCTCACTTTCGAGCCCGGCGTCACGTTGAGCACCTGCTCCAGCGCCAGAACGCCCTCGGACGGAATGGCGAAGTCGACCGGTTGGTTCTGGCCATCGTAGCGGTAGATGCCGCTGTCGTGGATCACGCCCATCGACACCTCGCCAGCCAACAGCATCTTCTCCATCTGGCCGGTGAAATCCACGAGCTTGATCGGCTTCAGCTCGGCCATCGCCTTGAACGCCGCGTCGAGATCGTTCAGCCCCTTGCCGTAGACCTTGCCCAGCATCATGAGATGCGCCTGGCCGAGGCTGTTCACCGGAATGATGTAGCCGCCGCGCTGTCCCGCCAGCTTGGAATCGGCGAGCGCCTTCCACGATGTCGGCTTCGCCAGGCCCTTGTCGGTGCGGAAGCCGAGCCCGATCGCGGAGGTGAAGATCGACACGCCCACGATCTTGTCGCTGATGGCGTAGGGATAGATGTCGGCGATGTTCGGCACTTCGCGCGCGGTGATCTTGGCCATCACGAGGCCTTCATCGACCGCCTTCCACTGCTCGTTCGAGTTGGTGTGCAGCACGTCGTAGATCGGATCGCCCTTGGGGCTTGCCTGCAGCTTGGGCAGGAAGGGGAAGGCCTGGTCGGCCTGCACCGTGCATTTGAACTCCTTCTCGAAGGCCGGCAGGACCTGGCCCTTCATCATCTCGCCCCACTTGCCGCCCCAGGTGGTGATGCGGAGCGTGCGCGTCTGGGCGCGCAGCACGGCGGGCGCGCCGAGGGTCGCGGCGGCGGCGAGGCCGGCGGCGGTGCGAATCAGCGAACGACGGCGAAACGGAACGGTACGGGTCATCGGACTCTCCCCAGTTGGCTCAGAGTTTCACGTAGGCTTTCAGGCCGATCAGCTTTTCAAGAATCAGGACGACCGACAAGGCCATCAGGATCGAAACCGTCGAGGCGGCGGCGATCGCGCCATCGAGGTCGAATTTCATATAGTTGAACAGCACCACGGGCAGCGTTTCGCCATTCGGCTGGACGAGGAACAGCGAGACCGGGAACTGGTCGAACGACACGATGAAGGCGAAGACGCCGCCCGCGAAAACCCCCGGCCGGATCAGGGGCAGCGTGACCTCGAAGAACACCCGGATCGGCCCCGCGCCCAGCACCGCCGCCGCCTCCTCGATGCGGCGGTCGAAATTGTGCAGCACGGCCAACGTGGTGCGGATCACATAGGGCACCGCCACCAGCGTGTGTCCGATGATCAGGCCCCAGACCGGCCGGCCGAGCCCCGCCAGCAGGTACGACTGGAAAAGCGCCAGCCCGGTCAGGATCGCGGGCAGCATCAGCGGCGACATGAAGAACGCCGTGAGCCAGGCGCGGCCCGGCAAGTTGCCGCGGGCCAGCGCCAGCGCCGAGGCACCGCCGATCAGGATGCTGAGAACGAGCACGCACGCCGCGATCCAGAGCGAGAGCCACAGCGCGTTCATGAAATCGGCGCCGGAGAAGAACTTGTCGAACCACCGCCAGGTCACGCCCACCGGCGGGAAAGAAATGTAGGGCGTGGGATTGAGCGCGAACACCAGGATCACCGCGATCGGCGCCAGCAGGAACGCGACCAGCAGCGCGTTCACGGCAAGATAGACCGCCCGACCGGCGTCGAAGGGCGTGCGGTTGCGCGCGGCGCTCATGCGAGGTTCCCCTGCCCCGACAGCCGCGCGAGGATGCGGTTGTAGGCGACCACGATCGCGAGCGACACGGTGAGCAGGATGACGCCCAGCGCGCCGGCGAAGCCAGGATTGAAGCTGGTGCCGACTTGCTGGGCGATCAGCATGGGGAGCGTCAGCACGCTGGTTCCCCCCATCAGCGACGGCGTGACATAGGCGCTGATCGACAGCGCGAAGACGAGCAACGAACCCGCCAGGATGCCCGGCACGCTGAGCGGCAGCGTGACCTCCAGGAAGGTTCGTGCCCGGCTGGCACCCAGGCTGCGCGCCGCCTGCTCCAGTCGCTCGTCGATGCGGCCGATCACACCGGTGAGCGTCAGCACCATGAACGGCACATAGATATGGACCAGCGCCACCACTGTGCCGAACTCGTTGTACATGAGCGGCAACGGCTTCTCGGTGAACCCCCACGAGATCAGGAGCGTGTTCACGACGCCCTTGTCCTGCAACAACGTCATCCAAGCGAAGGTGCGTACCACGATGCCGGTCAGCATGGGCGCGATCACCGCCATCAGCAGGAGCGCATGACCCAGCCGCGACTGCATGCGCGCCATCCAGTGCGCCAGCGGATAGCCGATCGCGAGCGCGATCGCCGTCGTGATGAGGCCGATGCGCAGCGTCGACAACAAGGCCTCGTGGAAGATGCCGGCGCTATCGTCGATGAAGCGCTGATAGTGGCGGAACGTCAGGACCGCGTTCGGGTTGCTGACCGGATTGTGCGAGAAGAACGACATCGTGGCCATCACCGCGAACGGCAGCACGAAGAAAAGCACAAACAGGAGCGCGGCAGGCGCGATCAGCCAGGCGACGGGCGTGGGGCGGGAGGCGATCACCTTGCGATGGTGACGCAGATCGGGGGCCGCGCGCAATGGCCGGCGTGGAAGGTCGCGCATCGGTGGCGGCGGCCCATGCTTCGCTCGCGGCCGAAGGACGGCGGCAGCGCCGTGTGGTATCGCCGAAGCCATGGGCGCGCGGGCGACACTCCTCCTGATGCTGATCGCGGTGACGTTCCTCAGCCAGTTCTACCGGGTCTCCAACTCGGTGATTGCGCCGGAGCTGTCGCGCGATCTGTCGCTCGACGCCGCCGAACTCGGCTGGGCCGGCAGTGCCTTCTTCTGGGCGCTGTTCGCCGCGCAAATCCCCGTCGGCATGTGATTCGACCGCTACGGCGCGCGGCGCACCGTGGCGGCGTTGAGCCTGGTCGCGGTGTTGGGCGCCGTCCTGATCGCGCGCGCGAGCGACGCCACCGACCTGATCGTGGGCCGCGCCGTGGTCGGGCTGGGCTGCGCGGCCTCATTCATGTCGGTCGTGTTCCTGTGCTCGCGCTGGTATCCGCCCAACCGGCTCGCGACGCCGCTGTCCTGGGTATTCGCGGGTTCCAATCTCGGCACGCTGTTCGGAGCCACGCCGCTGGCACTGATCGCCGCCAGCGTCGGCTGGCGCAACGGGTTTCTCGGGCTCGCCCTGGTCACGGTTCTGGTCGCCGTCGGCTTCCTCCTGCTGGTGCGCGATCGGCCGCCCGAGGCGCCGCCGCCACCGGCCCGCCGCGAAAGTCTTGGCGAGATCGTCGCGGGGCTGCTCGAGGTCTGGCGTACGCCGGGGCTCGGGCGCGTGCTCGCCATGCACTTCTTCGCCTACGCCACGCTCCTCTCCGTGCTCGGTATCTGGGCGGGCCCCTATCTTCATGCCGTGCACGGCCTCGACGCGGTGGCGCGCGGCAATGTCCTGCTCGCCATGGGGCTGGCGCAGATTCTCGGCATCCTCGCCTATGGCCCGATGGATCGGCTGCTGGGATCACGCAAGAAGGCGGTCGTGGGCGGTGCGACGCTCTCGATCACGACTCTCGTGGCCTTGAGTCTGATCCCACAGCCGCCGCTCTGGCTCGCCGCGGCGCTGTTGTCGCTGTTCTGCTTCGTCTGCGCCTTCGGCACGGTGATCGTGGCGCAAGGCCGCGCGCTCTTCCCCGACCGGCTGGCGGGACGCGGCGTCACGACGGTGAACATGGCGCAGTGCCTGGGCCTCGCCGTGCTACCAGCCGCGACCGGCTACATCGTGGGCGGCTTCGCGGCCGAACTGGCTTATCGCGTGGTCTTCGCGGCGCTGGCCGGCGGGCTTGCGCTCGGCCTGGTCTTCTACGCGCGCTCGCCGGACAAATCGCCGGCCTGAGGCGCGGGAGCGTCGGCTCAGCCGATCTCGATCTTCGCCTCGGTGCTCCAGCTCTTCTTGTCGTCGTCGGTCCAGGTGAGCTTCAGCGTGCCCGGCTCGTCGACCTTGAGATAGAAGGCGAGATAGGGATTGGCCGAGATCGCCGGCTCCATCGTGAGGTCGATCACCGGCTTGCCGTTGTAGGTCGCGGCGAAGCCGGCCACGATCTTGCGCGGCACCAGCTTGCCGTCGGCGTCGCGCCGCTGGCCGCTCTCCATCGGGTGGGTGATGAGGGTCTTCACCTCGATCACCTCGCCGCGCGCGGCCTTGGCGGGAACCCGGATGCGGGGCTTGATGTCGTCGGACATGGATGCCTCCCGTTCAGCCGCCGCAGCCGCCGATGGTCACCTTGACCTCTCGGCTCGCGATGAACACCTGGCCGTCGCTCGTCTCAGCCACCGCCCAGACCTTCTGTGTCGCGGCGAGCCGCATGCGCATCTGCACCTCGGCGCGGCCGGCGAGCGGCGAGAGCCGCCACGACGCCGCGCCCGGATCGGGATTGCCGTCAGCCGCAACATAGATCGCCTGGACATGGCTGCCCGCCGTTATGGGCGCGTCGACCGAGACGGTGATCGGCACGGCCAGGCCGTTCTCGGCGATTTCGGGCGCGCGGATCGCGAGCTTGCCCTCGACGGGCGCTCCCTTGACCTTGCCCAGCAGCCAGGCGCGGGCCTGCTCGGGCGAGGCGCGCAGCTCCCGCGGCGCCATCGCGAGCGCGATGGCGGCGAGGCCGCCCGCGCTCAGCGTGCGCCGTCCCAGGGAAACGGATGCGGTCATCGGACGCTCCCCCGCCTCAATGGCGGATGTTTGGGGCGGCAAGCTCCAGCCCCTCGTTCAGTTTTCTCAGATAAAGTTCCAACTCGCCATATTCAACGGCGTCGGGCGGCAATTCGTTGGCCCGGACCTGCACATTGCACCATTGCAGGCGTTTGCGGATGTCCCAGATCTGATTGAGGCTGGTCCGCCACAGCGGAAAATGGTCGAACTGGCCTTGGGTCGTGCCGAGATACTGCCCGCGCAGCCACTTGCCGGCGCTCTTCTCGTGGCAGTCGATGCAGGAAAAATTGAACTGCCCCAGCTTTGCCTTCGAAAGCGCGACGCCGCGCCGGAAGGCCGCGTCGGCGGCGGGATCCGACAGATCGACCGCGATCTTCTCGCCATTGCCGAGGCTGTGCAGCCAGATCGACATGTCGGTGTTGGCGTCGCTTTGCATCGGCCAGTCCGCGCCCGTCGTGGCGCGGGCGTGCCGGGTGATGAACTCCTCCGCGCCGAGGACCTTCTCCAGCCGCTTCTCCCAGCGCGGCATGGTCACGGCCCAGCGCCGGAACGCCGTCTTCGGATCGGCGTGGCACGACGCACACGCCTGACCATTGGGACCGGGCGCGCGGAACAGCGCCTCGCCGACCTCGATCCGGTCGACCGAGGGATTGACGAAAGGTTCGGCGGCGTCGCGATCCTCGACTGGTTCGGGCCGCTTGTCGGGATCGTTCAGCGCATCGGCGTCTTGAGCGTCTTCAGGAACGCGACCATGTCGCGGATCTCGCGGTCGTCGAAGAAGCTGTGCTTGCCCCAAGGCGGCATCACCGACTCGGGATTGTAGACACGCGGATCGAAGATGTAGTTGTAGAGCCACTGGTCCGTCCGCCCGGCCGTGCCGATCTCCGTCAGATCGACCCCGACATTGCCGGGCGACGGCGGCGTTCCCGGGCCCATCACATGGCAAACCATGCAGCCGCCGCCGCGCGTGCGATCGAAGGCGAGTGCGCGGCCGCGGGCGGCGTCGCCAGTGACGGTGCGCACCACGACCTCGCGACCCGCAGGCGGCGTGCGGTCGCGCCGGTTCAGCGCGTTGTAACCATCCCAGCTCGTCTGGTTCCAATTCCGGTAGCGCGCCCACGGCGCGGGCGCGGCGGAGCCCTCAAGAGCGAGCGGCGCTTGGGCAAAGGCGGTCATCGGCGCAACCGAGACTGCGCCCACGCCGATCGCCAGCACGGCGACAAGCCCGCAAATCACGCCCTCTCGACGCATGCGCGACATCACCCTCCGATCCGCCACTATAGCAACGCCCGCTCACGAAACATCGCACACCCTTGTCATCCTTCGCTTCGCTCCCGGCGACAAACGCGATAATCCCCCTACGCAGTGTATATTTAGAATATATACTGCCGTTGATCATGTGAAATAATAGCCTATGGTGCCGGCAATCGCCGCCTCAGCCAAATCATGTCTTGGTGAGGAGACAACGAATGCGCATCCGAACAGTCGCCCTACTGGCGGGGCTGGCCGTCGCTGCGGCCGCATCGCCGGCAACGGCGCAGGTCCCGCCGGTCGCAGCCAACGGTTGCCTGATGTGCCATGGCGTTCAGGGCCAGGGCGCGAACGGCATCCCGGCCATCATGCGGGTGCAGAGCCGTGCCGAGTTCACGACAACGATGAAGCTCTTCGCCGAGAACAAGAAGCCCGGCACCATCATGGGCCGCATCGCGCGCGGCTACACCGACGAAGACCTGGCCGAGCTCGCGGCCTGGTTCGGCAAGCCCTGAGACGGAGAGAGCCATGACCGCCAAGACCCCGACCGTCTCCCGCCGCCGCGCGCTGATCGGCGCCGCCGGCCTCGCCGTTCTCGGCGCTCCCGCCATCGCCCGTGCCCAGGCCACCGCCGGACGGCTGGTGATCGTGGGCGGCGGCTTCGCCGGTGCTACGGCGGCGCGCGCCTCGCGCGAGCGCTTCCCCAACGTGGCCGTGACCCTGATCGAGCCCGAAAGCTCGTTCGTCACCTGCCCCTACGGCAACCTCGTGCTGGCCGGCCGCGACGCCGATCTGTCGCGCGTCACCCATCGCTACGACAAGCTGCTGGCGCGCGGCGTGACCAAGATCTCGCAGAACGCGGCGTCGATCGATCCGGTGGCCAAGACGGTCCGCACGGCCGGTGGCCAGACCGTACCCTATGACAAGCTGATCGTGGCGCCGGGCATCGACATCAAGTGGAACGCCATCAAGGGCTACGACGAGGCCGCCTCGCGCGTCATGCCGCACGCCTGGAAACCGTCGCTGCAGCCGGTGACCGCGCTTAGCGAACGACTGAAGGCGATGCCGGATGGCGGCGTGTTCATCCTGTCGGCGCCCGCCAATCCCTTCCGCTGCCCGCCTGGCCCCTATGAGCGCGCCTCGATGGTGGCCGAGTATCTCAAGGCCAACAAGCCGCGCTCGAAGGTGTTGATCCTCGACGCCAAGGACGGTTTCTCCAAGCAGCCGCTGTTCCTCGCCGCCTGGAAGCAGCTCTATGGCGACATGGTCGAATGGGTCGGCTCCGACAAGGAAGGCCGCGTCGTCGCAGTCGATCCGGCGGCGATGACCGTCGAGACCGAGTTCGGCAAGAAGCACAAAGGCGACGTGATCAATATCGTGCCGCCGCAGCAGGCCGCCCGCATCGCCCGCGAGTCCGGCCTCACCGGCACCGGCGATTGGGCAGCGATCGACACCCGCACCTTCGAGAGCAAGGCCGTGCGCGATGTCTTCGTGATCGGCGACGCCAACGCCGCGCCGCCGATGCCCAAGTCGGGCTTCGTCGCCAACAGCACCGCGATCCGCGCCGCAACCGTGGCCGGCGCGCAGATGACGGGCGCCGCGATCCCCAAGGCGATCTACTTCAACACTTGCTACAGCCACGTCGGCAAGGACTACGGCATCTCGGTCGCGGGCGTGTATCGACCCAACGAAGATGGCAGCAAGATCGACGAGGCCCCCAACTCGGGCGGCATCTCCGCCCGCGAGGCCACGCCCGACATCCGCGCGGGCGAAGCGACCTACGCCGACGGCTGGTACCAGTCGATCACCAACTACATGTTCGGCTGATCCGGCGCGGCGCGCAGCGCGCGCCCCGCCACCTCTGTCGCCCTCAGGCGCAGCTGAAGGATCTTTCCGGGATCGGGAAAGACCCTTCGCTGTCGCTCAGGGTGACAGCGCGAGGGTCGCGGACGCCGCGCCCCACGGTCGCATCGTCGGAGCCCTACTCCGCCTTCATGCCGCGCTCGCGGATCAGCGTGCTCCAGCGCTTGTCCTCGCGCTCGATCAGCGCGGCGAGTTCGGCCGGGCTGGAGCTCGCGAGCTCGACGCCGCGCTCGGCGAAGCTCTTCTTCATGTCGGGGTCGGCGACGATCTTGGCGATCGCCGCGCCGAGCCGCCCGATGACGACCGCCGGCGTGCCCGCCGGCACGACCATGGCCTGCCAAAACACCGCGTCGAAATCCTTGAGCGGCGACACCTCGGCCACCGTCGGCAGGTCGGGGAAGGCTGGCGCGCGCTTGATGCTGGAGATCGCGATGGCGCGGGTGCGACCGCTCGAGATCAGCGGGCTCGCCTCGAGTGATGCCGAGAACATCATCTGGGCCTGGCCGCCAGCCAGATCCTGGGCCGCCTGCGCGCCGCCGCGATAGGGCACCACGGCATAGTCGAGACCGAGCCGCGCCTTGAACAGTTCGGCACACATGTGATTGACCGCGCCGATGCCCGACGTCGCCATGTTGAACTTGCCCGGATTGGCCTTCAGGTAGGCGATCAGCTCCGGCATGTCCTTGGGCGGGAACCCGGCCGTCACGTGCAGGATGAAGGGCGTCAGCGACATCATCGACACCGGCAGGAAGCTCTTGCGCGGGTCGTACTGCACATTGCCCTGCAGCGTCGGGTTGATCACCAGCGACGTGCCGGCAGCGTAGATCGTGTAGCCATCCGGCGCGGCCTTCGCCGCGAAGTTGGACGCCACGGTGGTGGCCGCCCCCGCCTTGTTGTCGACGATGAAGCTCTTGCCGAGGGCGCCCGTCAGCTTGTCGGCAAACGCGCGCGCCACAACATCGTTGAGGCCACCCGGCGGATAGGGAACCACCATGCTCACGGGTTTGCTCGGCCAGTCGGCCTGCGCGAGCGCGGGCGCACCGCCGGCGAGCGCAGCCGCGCCGGCCCCGACAGAGAAGTGCCTCCGGGTGATCATCGATTCTTCTCCCTAGCTGGTTTCTTGTGGTTCGCCGCCCTACGAGGTGCCGGTGTGTGTGTGCGGCGTCAAGGGGCGGGCCGAGACTTACTCGTTGCGCGCGGTCACTCCGGCTCGAAGGCCGGCAGCACGAGCCCTTCCTCGACCGGCTCGAACACCAGCCGGACCCGCAGGCCGACCGCCATCGCTTCGCGGGCGATGCCGCGCAGCGGGGCGTTGACGCGCAGTGTCGCGCCGCTCGGGCCTCCCGCGTCGAGATCGATCAGCGCCACGATCTCGGGGCCAGCCTTCTTGAAGAAGCCGTTGAAGGGGTGGTCGGTCACGGTCCAGCTGTGCACCGCGCCACCGCGCGCGACCTCGCGGAACTCGCTTTCCATCGAATGGCAATGCGGACAGACGGGGCGCGGATAATGCCGGGGCATTCCGCAGTTGGTGCAATGCTGGATCAGCAGGCGGCGTTCCTTCAAGCCGTCCCAGTAGGGCTGGCTCTCCCGGCTGGGCGTGGGCTTGGGCCGCTCGAAGGCGGGGGCGCTCATGCCGCCCTCGCCATGATCGCGAGCGCGCCGTCGCCCATGTCGCCGTAGCCGGTCACCAGCCCGACCTCCGCGCCAGCGACCTGCGCGCGGCCGGCCTGTCCCCGCAGCTGGCGCACCAGCTCGATCGCGTGATTGAGGCCGACGACATGGCCCTGGCTCAGGAGTCCACCGTGGGTGTTGAGCGGCAGCGCGCCTCCCAGCCCGATGCGGCCCTCCATCACGAAGGGGCCGGCCTCGCCCGGCTTGCAGAAGCCGAGATTCTCAAGCTGGTTGATGACGGTGAAGGTGAAGCAGTCGTAGATCTGCGCAAGATCCATGTCGGCGGGACCGACGCCCGCCATGGCGTAGGCGCGCGGCGCCGCGCGCACCAGGCCGAACTCCAGCAAGTCAGCTCGCTGGGCAATCGAGGCGGGCGAGTCCGGATGGCCCTCGGCCATGCCGAGGATCTGCACCACCGGCTGGCGGAGGTCGCGCGCGGCGTCGGTCGCGCTCACGACCAGCGCCGCGCCGCCATCGCTCTCGAGGCTGCAATCGAACAGCCGGAAAGGATCGGCGATCATCCGCGAGGCGTGGTGCTCCTCGACCGTGAGCTCCTTCGTCATCACGGCGTTGCCGTTCAGGATCGCGTGCCGGCGGATGGTGACGGCGATCTCGGCGAAGTGGCGCGGTGTCGTGCCATAGAGCGCCATGTGGCGGCGCGCACCGGGAGCGTAGAGCTGCGCCGGGGCGAAGACGCCCACGGGCGCCTCGAACTCGGCGGCGAGCGCGAATTGCGGAAACTGCTGCAGGCGGGTGCTCACGCGCGCGCCGGAATAGCCGGTGCGGCCGACCGAGATCAGCACGTGCCGGCAGACGCCACCGCTCACCGCGATCGTGGCCATCTGCAGCGCCGCGACCAGCGAGGCGCCGCCCATCGGCACGAAGGCCGAGAGCTTGAGGTCGGGCAGGCCGAGATTGGCGATGAAGTCCTCGGCGATGCCGCCGCCGGGAAAGTAGGGAACGATGCCGTCGATGTCGGCGGGCTTGAGGCCGGCGTCAGCGATGGCGGCGAGGCTCGCCTCCATTTGCAGCGCGAGGCCGCTCTTGGTCGTGCCCCGGCTATAGGCGGTCTCGCCGATCCCGGTGACGGCGGCTTTTCCGCGAAGCGGATGGGTCATTGCGGGCCTCCCTCGCGGCATCGTGCCCTTCCCTCCCTGAATCCGGAAGCGGTAAGGTTCGATCCGCGAACAACGAAGAAGAGAGAGGAAGCCCCGATGGCCGACAAGACCCTGCCGACCCTGTCGAGCGTCGAACTGCGCCGCCGCATCGGCAGCCGCGAGGTCTCACCGGTCGAAGTGCTGGAGGCCTGCCTGGAGCGGATCGAGGCGCTCAATCCGGCGGTCAACGCGGTCACCGCCACCTGCATCGCGCGGGCCCGCAAGGAAGCCAAGGCGGCAGAACGGGCGGTGCGGAGCGGCGAGCCGCTGGGGCCGCTGCACGGTCTGCCGGCCGGCATCAAGGATCTCGAGGAGACGCAGGGGCTTCTCACCACCTACGGCTCGCCGCTCTATCGCGACTTTGTGCCGGGCTGGGACAATGTGATGGTGGCGCGCGTGCGAGCAGCGGGTGCCATCGTCGTCGGCAAGACCAACGTGCCGGAGTTCGGCGCCGGCTCCAACAGCCGCAATCCGGTGTGGGGCGCCACAGGCAATCCGTTCAATCCGATGCTGAACGCGGGCGGCTCCTCGGGCGGCTCTGCGGCGGCGCTGGCGACCGACCTCTTGCCGGTCTGCACCGGCTCCGATACCGGCGGCTCACTGCGCAATCCCGCGGCCTACTGCGGCATCGTGGGTTTCCGCCCCTCCCCCGGCATGGTGGCGGTCGAGCGCCGCGCCATGGGCTGGACGCCGATCTCGGTGCTGGGCCCGATGGGCCGGTCGGTGGCCGACACCTGCCTCCTCTATTCGACGCAGGTCGGCCTGCACGACACCGATCCCCTGTCCTACCCGGTCGATGGCGACTCGCTCGCCGAGCCCTGGCCGGTCGATCTCGGGAACCTGCGCGTGGCCTGGACCGAGGATTTCGGCGGCGCGCCGGTCGAGAAGGGCATCCGCGCCACCATGCGCGCGAAGATGAAGGCGATGAAGTCGAACTTCGCGCGGCTCGATCGCGTCGAGATCGACTATGGCGAGGCGGATCGCTGCTTCGACGTGATCCGGGCGGTGAGCTTCCTGTCGCGCTACCGCGAACTCTACGAGACCAAGCGGCATCTGCTGGGACCCAACATCGTCGCCAACTACGAGATCGGCACCAAGTTGAGCCTCGCAGACTTCGCTTGGGCGCATGCCGAGCAGACGCGCATCTTCCGCAAGTTCCAGGAGCTCTATCGCGACTACGATCTGGTGCTGGGGCCAACCGTGGGCTTCTCGCCCTTCCCCTGGAAGCAGCTCTACATCGACGAGGTCGACGGCAAGAAGCTGCGCAACTACTACCACTGGATGGCGTCGGTCTACTTCGTGACGCTCGCCAGCAACCCCGCCGTCTCTCTTCCCTGCGGACTGGATCATCGCAAGATGCCGTTCGGCCTGCAGGTGATCGGCCGCTTCCGCGGCGACGGCGAGGTTCTGGGTGCCGCCCACGCGATGGAAATGGCGTTCGCCGGCAATCCCGAACTCGCGCGCCCGCGACCCAACCTCGCCAAGCTCGCCAAGCCGACACCGGCGCTGAAGTCGATCGTCACCCACCCGCCCAAGCTCGACGCGAAGATCGCGCGCGGCCCCGCCCCCGGCGCGCTCTGATCGACGCGCCATCAAGAATCCACGGTTCGGACAAACGCCCGACAAGCCCGGGCGCTTGACTGCGAACCGGACGCAGACCCCACCGGGGTGGCGTCCCTGGGAGGTTGGAAATGGGCATTGTGAAGGGCCTGGTCGCGGTCGGACTGCTCGCGGCGACGACGGCCTGTGTCGAAACCTACGATTCGGGATACTCCGGCTATTCCCCGAACTACTACCGTCCGACGCCGACGTACTACGCGCCGACGCCGACCTACTACGCGCCGCGGCCGACCTACTATGCACCCCAGCCGGTGGTCACGCAGACACGCTACGTGCCCGTGCCGGTTCCGGTCGCCCAGCCGGCGCCGCGACCCTATGGCTGGCGGGACCGCGACCGCGACGGCATCCCCGATCGCTGGGATCGCGACCGCAACAACGACGGCATTCCGGACAACCCGCGCTATCGCCGGCGCTGAGCCCGCGCCAGAGCCCTGATCTCCGCGTCGTGCTCGCCCAGCGCGGGTGCGGCGCGGCGGATCCGGGCCGGCGTGCCAGACAGCTTCAGCGCCGGGCCCAGGGTCTTGCGCCGGCCGGCGCGGCTATGCTCGACCTCGGCCACCATCCCGCGGGCGAGCGTCTGGGGATCGGCAAAGACTTCGTCGTGGTGCAGGACCGGCCCGGCCGGAATGCCAAGCTTCTCCAGCGCCGCCATCCAGTGCGCTGTCGGTCTCGCCCGCAACGGCGGTGTCAGGAGCGCGACCAACGCCTCATTGTTGGCCACACGGTCGGCGACCCGCGTGAAGCGCGGGTCCTTGGGCAGATCGGGCAGTCCGACCAGCGCGCAGAAGGCCACGAAGAACTTCTGGACGCTGGCACCGATGGTCATCCAGCCATCCGCCGTCTGGAAAACCTGATAGGGCGCGGAGCCGGGATGGGCCTGGCCCAGCCGTCGAGGCCGCTTGCCGGTCGCGAAGAAGTTGGCGGCCTCGTAGACGCCGAGCGACATGGTGGCTTCGAACAACGAGGTCTCGACCCACTGGCCCACGCCGCTGCGGGCGCGGGCCTGCAGCGCCGCCAGAACGCCGATCGCGAGATAGAGCCCAGAGCCGACATCGGAGATGGCGAGCGGAATGCGGTGCGGCGGCCCCTCGGCGGGGCCGGTCACCGACATTAGGCCCGACATGGCCTGCGCGATCAGGTCGTAGCCGCCGCGCTTGGCGTAGGGACCGGTTTGGCCGAAGCCCGAGATCGATCCCAGGATCAGACGCGGATTGAGCGCTTGCAGCGTCGCCCAGCCCAACCCTAGCCGATCGAGAACGCCGGGGCGGTAGTTCTCCAGCACGATATCGGCCTGGGCCGCGAGGCCGAGGAACACCTCGCGATCGGTCTCGGTCTTGAGATCGAGCACGATGCCGCGCTTGTTGCGGTTCCACAGCATGAACGGCGCCGACTCGCCTGCATGGTGCGGCGGTGACGCGCGCATCGGATCGCCCCCCGGCGCCTCGATCTTGATGACATCGGCGCCGAGATCGCCCAGCTGCATGGCGCAGAACGGACCGGACAGGTTGGTGGTGAGGTCGAGAACCAGCAGCCCGTCGAGCGCGGTCTGGGTCATCCGACGGCCTCGGCAACCGCCTCGAGGATGGCGGGCCACTGCGATGCGCCGAAGCGGTTGGCGACCAGCGTGCCATCGCGCACGACCAAGAAACGCGGCGTGCCGCGTTTCTCGGGAAGCTGCTCGAGGATGGCGGCGAGTTCGCCCGGCCAGTACCGCTCCTGATAGGCGTCGCGCAGGCGCGGCGTGTCGACCTCGATGTAGCCGACGCGCTTGTAGAGGGCCGACGCCTGCCAGTCCGCCTTGTGCTGGTTCTTCCACCGGGTGCAGGGCGGGCAATCCCAGCCGCCGACATAGATCACGCTCACCGCTGGCGCGGCACGCGCGGCCGAGACACCCGCCACCGCCGCCACGCCGGCCAACAGGACACCGCGACGATTCATCTGCGCCTCCTGCGCCATCCCGCTCTAGTCTAGGAGCCGATGTCCACCGCCCGCAACTCCGCCCCTCCCGCCGCCGGTGCGCCGCTCGAAGCCTGGTTCCGCCACGCCGAGCGACGCTTCCGCGCCGGGCGACTCGCCTACGGCCACGGCACGTCCAATGCGACCGACGAGGCGGCGTTCCTCGTCCTGGAGGCGCTTGGCCTGCCGATCCAGCGGCTCGATCCGTGGCTCGCGCTAAGGCCCAGCGCTCCGGAGCGGCGCAAGCTTGCCCGGCTGATCGAGGCGCGGGTCACCACGCGCCAGCCGCTGCCGTATCTGTTGGGGACGGCGTACCTGCACGGGATCCGCTTCCGGAGCGACCCGCGCGCCCTGGTGCCGCGCTCCTACCTTGCCGATCTTCTGGTCTCCGACGCGTTGCCCTTCGCGGACGGCGCAAAGGTGCGGCGCGTGCTCGATCTCTGCACCGGATCGGGCTGCCTCGCCGTGCTGGCGGCGCTGATCTTTCCGCGCGCCAAGATCGATGCGGTCGATCTCTCGGCCGACGCGCTGTCTCTCGCCCGCGAGAACGTAGCGCTGCATCGGCTGGGCGAGCGCATCGCGCTTCATCGCGGCGATCTCTTCGAACCGGTCGCGACGCGGCGCTACGATCTCATCCTGTGCAATCCGCCCTACGTCGATGCCGCCGGCATGGCGCGACTGCCGCCGGAGTACCGGCACGAACCGTTGCTGGGTCTCGCCTCCGGCGCCGACGGGCTCGACTTCACGCGGCGATTGCTCGCCGAGGCGCGCAATCGGCTGATGCCGGGCGGCGCCCTTCTCTGCGAGGTCGGCCGCGCCGGCACCACGCTGCAGACGGTGTTTCCGACCCTGCCCTTCCTGTGGCTCGACACGGCCAACAGTGAAGGCGAGGTCTTCTGGCTGCAGCGCGAGCAGATCGTGGCCGGGAACGCCTGAGGCGCCTCACACGTCGCCGAGACAGATCCCGAGCCCGCGGGCCGTGTGGACCAGCGTGCCCAACGGGTCGACCGCCCGCGAGCGGCCGACGATCTTGTCGAGCGGCACATCGATCACCTGGCGGTTCCACCACGCCACCATGCGGTCGTGCCGGCCCTCGGCCAGCAGATCGACCGCGCGTGTGCCGAGCGCGGCAGCCAGCAGGCGATCCTCGGCGGTCGGCGCCGCCCCGCGCTGCACATGCCCCAGCACGGTGGCCCGGACCTCAAAGCCGGTCGTCTTCGCGATGAGCGACGCGAGCCACTCGCCCACCCCGCGCGGTGGCGCGTCGCCGGTCGCGCCGGGCGCGTCGCTCTGGCCCGCGGCCTCGGCCACGACCACCAGCGCCGTCGTCCGACCCGCCGCACGGCCGCGCGCGATGTGGGCGGCAACCCGGTCGAGTCGCCACGGCACTTCCGGGATCAGCACGACATCGGCGCCGCCCGCGATGCCCGCGGCGATGGCGATATGGCCGGCGTCGCGGCCCATCACCTCAAGCACCATGACGCGTTCGTGGCTGAGGCCCGTGGGGTGCAGCCGATCCAACGCCTCGGTCGCGATCGCCACCGCGGTGCCGTAGCCCAGCGCGCGTTCGGTGCGCGCGACGTCGTTGTCGATGGTCTTGGGGATGCCAACGAACGCAATGCCCGCCGGCACGAACAGCCGCCGCAGGATCGCGAGGCTGCCGTCGCCGCCGACGCCCACCAGCCCGTCGAGGTCGAGCGAACGCGCGCCGTCCACGATCTCCGCCGAGCGGTCGCGCGTGCTGCCGTCGGGCATGGGAAAGGCGAAGGGATTGCCGCGATTGGTGCTGCCGAGGAACGTGCCCCCCGCCCGCGCGAGCGCCGCGTCCAGCCGCGCCGGATCGAGCGTGCGCGCGCGCACCGGTCGATCGAGAAGACCAAGCGTGCCGCGCTCAATCCCGACCGTCGTCCAGCCATGGCCGTGATGCGCGCGCAGAGCGACAGCGCGGATCACCGCGTTGAGGCCGGCGCAATCGCCGCCACTGGTGAGGATCCCGATCCGCTTGGTCATGGCCCGCCTCCCGCTCTACAGTATCGGATGTCCCGAAATCCGAAGCGACAGCCGACTTTCACCACCGAGCGTCTCAAGGTGCGGCCCTTTCGGACGAGCGACGTGGGTGTCATGCATGCGCTCTATGGCGATGCCCACAATGTGCGCTTCAGGAGCATTGCGCCAACGCGCACCCGCGAGGAGTCCCGCCGCCAGTTGCGCGAGCACCTGGGGTATCGTCCCAATCGCTTCGCCGTCTGGGCGATCGAACGGCGCGACCAGCGCGGCGTGGTTGGCATGATCAACTATCATCGGCGGGAGCTGCGCCAGAAGCGCGTCGACGTCGGCTGGCTCGCCCTGCCGACGGCCCAGGGCCAGGGCTACATGACCGAGGCCATGCGCGCGCTGTTGCGCCACGTGATTGACGATCTCGGAGTCCACAAGGTCGAAGCCCAGATCATGAAGGCCAACAAGCCATCGGTGGCGCTCGCCCGGCGCCTGGGATTTCGCCTGGAGGGCGGACCGATCCGCGATCGCTGGCTGATCGACGGCGAATGGCGCAGTACGATGCTCTACGGCTTGATCGCCGGAGAGGAGCGCTGATGCGTCCGGTCTTCGATCCCTCGAACGTCCATCGCCTGAAGTTCACGGGCGCCGTCGATGCCGACGGGCATCTTCTGGAAGATGCCGGTCTTTGGGAGCGCTACATCGAGGCGAAGTATCGCGACCGCGCCATGCGGCTCGCGCGCGACGCGGAGGGGCTGGAGTATCTCGAGATCGACGGCAAGCCGAGCAAGCGCACCCGCAAGGGCTATCCCGCGACGCTGGGCCGGATGGGTCAGACCGAGCTTGAAGCGTTCGTGCCGCATCCCGACAAGACCTATGCAGCCAACATGCCCTATGGCGCGTGCGATCCCGACGAACGGCTGAAGCTCCTCGACGCCGAAGGGCTCGACGCGGCCGTGCTCTATCCAACGCTCGGCATCCTGTGGGAGAGCGAGCTGGAGGATGTCGAGCTGAGCCAGGCCTATTGCCGCGCCTATAACCGCTGGATCGCGGAGTTCTGCCGCGGCTCGCGCGGGCGGCTGGTGCCCATCGCTCATTTGTCCCTCGGCGACCCCGAGGCCGCGGCGGCGGAGCTGGCGCGCGCGGTTCGCGATGGCTGCCGCGGCGCCTTCGTCGTGCCCTTCGTGTGGAACGGCCGCGCGCATGGCGATCCGGCGCACGACGCGGTGTTCCGCCAGGCCGTCGAACTCGACGTGCCGCTGGCGATCCATCCGGCGTTCGAACCGTTCAAGCTGCGCTCGGCCCGCTTCACCGATGGCCATCGCCTGCCGCTGCTCGCCTCGGTGACGGCCGCGGACGGGGTGCGCCACGCTTTCACGACCTTCTTCGACCACGGCACGTTCGATCGCTTCCCGACGCTGAAGCTCGTGCTACTGGAGTCCGGCGCGGGCTGGATCGGCTACTGGCTGGACCGACTGGATGGTGTCGCCGAGGCGACCTATATCGGCGCCAAGGCGGGCCTGCGGTCGCGACCCAGCGACACGTTCCGCCGGCAGGTCTATATCTCCGGCGATCCGGATGAGCGCACGCTGCCCGCGCTGATGAAGCTCTATGGCGCCGATCGCTTCTTCTGGGCCTCGGACTACCCGCATCCCGACCATACCGGCGACTATCTGCAGGCGCTGGAAGCCATGGTCGACGGTGTCGCGGCGCCCGATCGCCCCGGACTGCTGGGCGGCAACGTGCGCCGCGCCTTCGGATTGAGCTAGAACAGGACTTCAACGACAACGAAGAGGATGGGACGTCCATGCGAGCGAACAAGATCAAGCAGATGTGGCGCGACAAGAAGTGCGTCACGCTGGGCTGGCTCTCGGTGGCCAACAGCTTCACCGCCGAGGTGATGGCGCGGCAGGGCTTCGACGCGCTCTGCGTCGATCTCCAGCACGGGCTCACCGAGATGAACGACGTGGCGCCGATGCTGCAGGCGATCTCGCAGACCGACACGGTGCCGGTCGTGCGCGTGGCCTGGAACGACCCGCCGGCGATCATGAAGGCGCTCGATCTCGGCGCCTACGGCGTGATCGTGCCGCTGGTGAACAATGCCCAGGAGGCCGCCAAGGCCGTCGCCGCCTGCCGCTATCCGCCGGTCGGCATGCGCTCCAACGGTCCGATCCGCGCCGCGCACTATGGCGGTTCCGACTATGTCGCCAAGGCCAACGACGAGATCGTGGTGATGGCGATGATCGAGACCAAGGAAGGCCTCGCCAACCTCGACGCGATCTGCGCGACGCCGGGGCTCGACGCCGTCTATATCGGGCCGGCCGATCTCTCCTTCGCGCTCGGCCTGCCGCCGCGCGCCGACAATCCCGATCCGCTGCACATGGCGACCTGCGACAAGATCAAGGCGGCGGCCCACAAGGCCGGCATCAAGTGCGTGATGCACTGCGCCTCGGCCGCGTTCGCCGCCGGCGCGGTCAAGCGCGGCTTCGACATGGTGATGCTGACAGCCGACCTCTCCTGCATGATCGCGGGCGCCAAGGCGCAGCTCGAGGAGCTGAAGGCGAAGTCGGCCTGAGGCGCCCCGTCCCCGACAAACGAAAGGCCCCGCGTTGCGGGGCCTTTTTCGCGTCTCGCGGGATGGTGGGCGCACCTGGCCTTGATGAGCGCGGAGCCACACCGCTTGCGTCGGCCCAACCTCGCGGCCGAGCAGACCGACACGGGCTTCGTCTCTTGCCTGACGCTCATCTCAAACGCTACGCTGGACGCCCTAAGCACGACATATGCCTCTGCAGATTCTCCTGCCAATGTTCGCGCACGTGTTGCTCACGGCGCTGCTGTACGTGTTCTTGACCGTCGCGCGAGCGCCATCGATTTGGGGGGTCGGCCGCCGCCCGGACGGTTCCAATCCCTTCGCCAAGATCGAGCCGCGCATCAGCGCGAACCTGTCCAACCAGTTCGAGTGGCCACTCCTGTTCTACGCTGGCTGCATTCTTCTCCACCTCGGGGGCACTATTGGTCCGCTCGCCATCGGCCTGGCGTGGCTGTTCGTTCTCGGTCGCCTGGCACACTCCGTCGTTCAGATCTGCACCACTAATGTCCGACTCCGCGGCGCGGTGTTCACCGTCAACTTCTTGGCGGTTCTCGGCCTCTGGGGGATCGTTCTCCACCAAGCCATCGTGCGACTTGGCTAGTCACTCATGCTGCCCCTCAGCGACCGCATGGCCGACGAGCGCGCGAAGCGCATGGCGCCGAGGGGGACGGCCTCCCCTCTCCCCGATCTACCGCCACCACTGGCGGCCCCAAGCAGTCTCCGAGCCGTGTTGACGACCGCCACGAGAGTGGTCCGCGAAGAGGTGTGGCGCGAAGCCATCCAGCGGTTGGCGTCCGGGCACCCGTTCGCCGCGCCGATCGGCAATGGCGTCGCGGTTTTCCGCTCTAGGTCGCCGGCATGACGATCCGGGTGAGCGGCACCGAGGGCTATGGCGAGACCGCCGACGAGCGAGTCGAGCAGTATGAGAGCCTGGCCTTTGCCGACGTCCATCGCGACATGCTGCATCTCTTCCCGACGCAACCGAGCCGCGTCATCGACATCGGCGCAGGCACCGGCCGCGATGCGGCGGGCTTCGCCGAATTCGGCCACAGGGTGACGGCGGTCGAACCGACACCGGAGTTGCTGGCCCACGCCCGCCGGCTGCATCGCGAGCCATCCATCACCTGGATCGAGGACTCGTTGCCGGAGCTCGACCGCGTCCACGCGTTGGGCGAGCGCTATGACGTCGTCATGCTGACCGCGGTCTGGATGCATCTCGACCGCGCGCAGCGCGAGCGCGCCATGGCGCGCGTTGCCCCTTTGCTGCGCTCGAGCGGCCTGATGGCGCTATCGCTGCGCCACGGGCCGGTGCCGCGCGGCCGTCGCATGTTCGAGGTGACGTCCACCGAGACCCGCGCGCTCGCTGAGCGACACGGGCTCGTGACGATCCACGACACAGAGCGGCCCGCGCTCTTGGGTGGTCCCTCTGTCTGGTGGAGCCGGCTCGCCTTTCGGGCGCCCGACGGCATCAGGTCCTGACGACAAAAGGCCCCGCAAATGCGGGGCCTCTTTGCTCTCCGACGATGGTGGGCGCACCAGGGCTCGAACCTGGGACCCGCTGATTAAGAGTCAGCTGCTCTACCAACTGAGCTATGCGCCCATCGTCGGGAGGCGCGGGGTGTAGCAAGGCGGGATGGGCTTGTCGATTCGGATTTCGGGGGTATCTCGGGCCCGCTATCCGGCCCTTGGCAGAGCGGCGTCGCGGTAGACATTGACCCCGATCAGAAGCCCGCAGGCGAACATCACCGACAGCATGGCGGTGCCGCCATTGCTGACCAGCGGCAGCGGCACCCCGACCACGGGGAGCAGCCCCATCACCATCGCCACGTTGATGAAGACGTAGAGGAACAGCATCGCCGTCACGCCCATCGCGACCAGTCGGCCGAAATGGTGGCGGCTGCGCAGCGCCACCGAATGGCCGATCAGGATCGCCGCGCCGAACAGCGCCAGCACCACGGCGGCACCGGCGAGACCCCACTCCTCGACGAAACTCGTGAAGATGAAATCGGTCTGCTTCTCGGGCAGGAAGTTCAGCGAGCTCTGGGTGCCGTGAAGGAAGCCTTTGCCGAACAGACCGCCCGAGCCGATCGCTATCTTGGACTGGGTGATGTGATAGCCCGCGCCCAGCGGGTCGCGCTCCGGATCGAGGAACGTGAGCACACGCCTGCGCTGGTACTCGTGCATCAGCGTCCAGGCGACCGGCATCGAGGCGACCGCGGCGAGGCCGGCGGCAGCGAAGGCCCAAAGCCGCGTGCCGGCCACGAACATCACGCAGCCGCCGCCCATCAGCACCATCAGTGCTGTGCCGAGGTCGGGCTGGACCATCACCAGCGCCACCGGCGCGAGGATGAGCGCGGCGGCCGGCACGGTGTGCAGGAGCTTGCCCGACTGCTCGGGCTTCAGCCCGTGATAGTAGCGCGCGAGAACGAGGATCACCGCGACCTTGGCGATTTCCGACGGCTGGATCTGCACCGGACCCAGCACCAGCCAGCGTTGGGCGCCCATGCCGATCTTGCCGACGAGATCGACCGCCACCAGCAGCGCCAGCGACACGAGATAGATCGGCCAGGCCAGCGACAGCCAAACCTTGGGATGAACGAGCGCGACACCCAGCATCAGCGTCAGCGCGCCGGCATAGCGCAGCGCATGCTTGGCGGCCCACGGCTCGGGCCGGCCGCCGGCCGCCGAGTAGAGCGCCAGGAAACCCACCGCGGCGATGGCGGTAAGGATGAGCACAAGCGCCCAATTGATGCGCCAGATGCGCTCGGCGAAGGAGATCTGCGGAGCCTCGCCCGCGGCAAGCATGCTCATCGCTGGGCCATCTTGCGGAACCGGTCGGTGCGGCGCGAGGGATCGCGCTTCATCGTCTCGACCAGGATGTCGCGGCCGATCGGTGCGGCGGTCGCGCTGCCGCCCATGCCGTGTTCGACGATCACGCTCACGGCATAGCGCGGATTGTCGACCGGGCCATAACAGACGAACAACGCGTGGTGGCGCAGATGCCACGGCAATTGCTGCTGGGTGATACCGAGATCGCGCTCGCGCTCGGTGATGCGCTTCACCTGCGCGGTGCCCGTCTTGCCCGCGAACGCCAGCGCCGGATCGCGCTGGCGCAATTGGTTGGCGGTGCCATGGCCAGAGTTCACCACCTGGTTCATGCCCTCGCGGATCAGCGCCAGATGCTGTGGGTTGAGCCGCATCGAGGGCGCCGTCGGCTTGTCACGCACCGTCGTGGGTGGCGCCAGTTCCTCGCGCGGCGTCGCCCGGGCGAGCAGCAGGTTCGGCTGCACCTCGTAGCCGCCATTGGCCAGCCGCGCCGTCATGATGGCGAGCTGCAGCGGCGTGGAGGTCATGTATCCTTGGCCGATGCCCAGGTTGAAGGTGTCGCCGTGCTGCCAGGGCTTGCCGTGCTTTTCCTGCTTCCACGCGCGGCTCGGCTGGTTGCCCGCGACCTCGCCGGGCATGCCGAGCTCGGAGAGCTTGCCGAAGCCCAGCCGCGAGGCCATCTCGCCGATGCGATCGACGCCAGTGCGGCGGGCCGCCTCGTAGAAGAAGCAGTCGCAGGACGCCGCCAGTGCCTCGACGACGTTGAGGCCGCCGTGCCCGCCCTTCAGCCAGCAATGGAACTTGAGCCCGCCCAGCTCGAGGAAGCCGAGGCACGGCAGTCGGGTCCAGGCGTCGATCGCGCGGCTCTCCAGTGCCGCCAGCGCCGTCACCATCTTGTAGGTGGAGCCCGGCGGATAGGCGCCCGCGATCGCCTTGTTGTGCAGGGGCCGCTCGACGCTGTCGAGCAGCTCCTTCCATTCGCTCTGCGTGATCCCGCGGGCGAAGACGTTGGGGTCGAACCCCGGCACCGACACCAGCGCGAGCAGATCGCCGGTGATCACGTCCATCACCACCGCGGACCCGCTCTGGTGCGCCTTCATTTTCTCGGTCGCGAAGCGCTGGAGATCGAGATCGATGGTCAGCAGCGCATTCGAGCCCGGCTGGCCTTCGGTGCGGTCGAGCTCCCGCACGACGCGGCCGACGGCATTGACCTCGACCTGCACCGCGCCCGCCCGACCGCGCAGATCCTCCTCAAGCTGGCGCTCCATGCCCTTGCGACCGACCCGCATCAGGTCGAGCCGCAGCAGCGCGTCGTCGGCGCCACCCAGGTCTTCCTTGTCGACCCGGCTGGTGTAGCCGAGGATGTGGCTCATCAAGTCGCCCTCTGGATAGTCACGCGACTGGCCCAAGTCGATGAAGACGCCGGGGAGGTCCGGCGCGTTGAACTCCAGCCGCGCCACTTCCTCCCAGCCGAGATTCTCGCGCACCACGACGGGCTGGGCGTTGCGCGCCCGGCGCAGTTCGCGCAACAGCCGCGCGCGATCCTGCTCACCCAGCGAAAGGATCTGGTCCAGTCGGTCGACCACGAGATCGGCGCCCCGCCCGCGGTCCGACGTCGCCATCACCCGGAAATTGTTGCGGTTGATCGCGAGCGGCTCGCCGTTGCGGTCGAAGATCAGACCGCGCGAGGGCGCCAGCAGCCGGAGATTGATCCGGTTCTCTTCGGCAAGCGTGGTGAAGCGTTGCGACTCCAGCACCTGTAGCTGATAGAGCCGGGCACCGAGTGCGCCGAACAGGCCGAGCTGCAGACCGCCCAGCAACAGGGCGCGCCGCGTGAATAGCGCGCTGCGCTCAGAGTCGCCTCGGCGCAACCTCTGGCTCACGACGCATCTCCCGGACCGCGCGCGGTGCCCCGCGCCTGCACGGGCACGTTCAGAGGATCGCGAGGACGCGCGCGGGCGAGCAACGGACCGAGCACCGGATAGAGCACGACCACGACACCCCACTGGACCAGCGCGGGCGCGAGATCGAGCGGACTCCACCGCCAAAGCACCGTGAAGCCCCAGACCAGCACGACGAAGCCGACCGTGAGCAGCGCGAAGGCGAACCAAAGGAAAGGAAACGGCACGCCCAGAAGATAGCGGCGGTTGGCGACGATGGCCGCCCGCATCAGCACGAAGCCGAGCGCGCTCACGCCTACCGGCGCACCGGGTCCCCCCAGTAGCAGATCGAGCAGCACCCCCGCCGCCAACAGGAGCGGGCCAGGCAAACGCTCGGGCGAGACCAGGCTGAACTGGAACACGACGAGCACGGGCAGAAGCGGCAACGCATCGGACAGCCAGGGCGCCCGGAGCGGCGCCAGCGTCAGCAGCACCGCCAGCAGCAGCGTGAGGCCGGGCAGCGCCGCGCGACCCCAGCGATCGAGAATGGCGAGCGTGCCCTCGGCGCGCATCTCAGCGGCTCCGCGCGCCGGGCGGCGCGGGCTGGGGACTGGGCGGCGTCGTGCGCACGAGACCCGCGACGCCGAAATCGACCACGCGCACAAACTCCAGCCGCGAGAAGTCCGCGAAGGGACGCACGCGCACGCCGCCCTCGCCCGCCGCGACCACCTCCCCGACCGGGATGCCGACGGGGAAGCTGCCGCCATGGCCCGACGTCACGACGCGATCACCGGGCTGCACGCCCGCGACGGTCTGCAGGAGCGTCAGTCTCGGCTGGGCCGAATTGTCGCCTGCCAGGATGGCGCGCTCGCGGGTGCGTTCGACCTGAACCGGCAGGCGCGAATTGACGTCGGTCACGAAGAGGACACGGGCGCTGTTCTCGCCGGTTTCGGCGATCCGGCCGGCCAGGCCCTCGGTGGTGACCACAGCCTGTCCGGGGGCGACGCCTCCTCCGCGCCCGACATTCAGCAGCGCGCCGCGCACATAGGCGCTCACACTGTCGCCCACGAGCCGGGCGGTGATGTAGGAGGCCTCGGGTCCCTCGCGGAACCGCGACAGCTCGCGCAGCCGCTCGTTCTCGTTCTCCAGGCGGCGCGCGGCGGTCTGCCAGGCGAGCAACCGGGCGTTCTCCTCCCGCAGCCGCGCGTTCTCCTCGCGGAGCGAAGCGAACTCCTTGAGATCGGCGATGGCGCGATTGGTGGCGGCGACGGGCCGCGCGACCGCTTCGATTGCGGGCACCGCGAGATCGAGCGCCACCACGCGCGCATGCTCGACCGCCACGGTGTCCACCTTGCCCACCAGCATGATCCCGAAGGCAGCGACGACCAGCAGGGCGAGCGCGAAGCGCTGCACCACGTTGCGGACCTGGCCCGCCGCCGCCTCGAAATCGTCGCGGATCGCCATGACCGGTCAGTCTACCCCGAACTGGGCCGCCCCGCGCGGCCTCCGACGCCCTACGGCGTCAGTACATGGTCGAGAGCACGCCCCGCAGCCGGTCGATGTTCTCGACCGCATGGCCCGTGCCAAGCGCCACGCACAGCAGCGGATCCTCGGCCACCGACACCGGCAGACCGGTCGCCTGACGCAGCACGACATCCATGTTGGACAGCATCGCCCCGCCGCCGGTCAGCACGATGCCCTTGTCGACGATATCGGCCGCCAGTTCAGGCGCGGTGTTCTCCAGCGCGACCTTGACCGCCTCGACGATGGCGCTCACCGGCTCCTGCAGGCTCTCCGAGATCTGGCGCTCGGTGATGACGAGTTCCTTGGGCACGCCGTTCATCAAGTCGCGGCCCTTGATCTCCATCGTCCGGCCTTCACCGTCGTCGGGCGCGCAGGCCGAGCCCAAAGTCTTCTTGATGCGCTCCGCCGAGCTCTCGCCGACCAGCAGGTTATGGTTGCGCCGGATGTAGGCGATGATCGCCTCGTCCATCTTGTCGCCGCCCACGCGCACCGAGCGCGGATAGACGATGCCACCCAGCGACAGCACCGCGACCTCGGTCGTGCCGCCACCGATATCGACCACCATCGAGCCGGTCGGATCCGTGACGGGTAGGCCCGCGCCGATCGCCGCCGCCATCGGCTCCTCGATCAGCCACACCTTTCGTGCGCCCGCGCTTTCTGCCGATTCCTGAATGGCGCGGCGTTCCACTGCGGTCGAGCCGGACGGCACGCAAACCACGATCTGCGGATGGGCGAAGCTGCGGCGGTTGTGAACCTTGGAGATGAAGTGCTTGATCATCGCCTCGGCGACTTCGAAGTCGGCGATGACGCCATCGCGCAGCGGCCGGATCGCCTGGATGTTGCCGGGCGTGCGGCCCAGCATCATCTTGGCTTCCTCGCCAACGGCCAGCACCTGACGCTTGCCGCTCTGGGCGGTCAGCGAGACGACCGACGGTTCGTTCAGCACGATGCCGCGGCCCTTCACGTAGACGAGCGTGTTGGCAGTGCCGAGGTCGATGCCCATGTCGGCGGAAAAGAGCCCGATGACGCGCGACAGCATTGTTGGCAAGTCTCTGAAATTGAGGAACTTTTCGAGCCAGGCGCGGGAGCCGGAGGGGCGCGCGCGAGCGGCCGTCGTCTTAGACCGGTCGCCCCGCCCCGGCAAGGCGATTCGCCCAGCGCCGAATTGCCAGCGCGATCAAGGGCTTGCGCGGGCCGTGCGGGTTCAAAGACCCATCGACTTGGCGATGGTATTGCGCTGGATATCGTTGGTGCCACCGCCGATCGAACCCACGCGGACGTCGCGGAACAGCCGCTGGATATCGTGCGCCATGGTGTAGCCGGCACCACCCATGATCTCCATCGCGAGGTGGGCGCAGCGGAACTCGCCGTCGGTGCCCTGGATCTTGGCGATCGCCGTCTCTTCCACCGGATCGAGATCGGCATCGAGCATGTCGGCGATACGCCAGGTCAGCGCCTGCGTGGTGCGCAGCAGAACGCGCATGTCGGCGAACTTGTGCTGGATCGCCTGGAACTTCGAGATCGGCTGGCCGAACTGGCGCCGGTCGAGGGCGAATGCCTTCGCGTACTCGATCGCGAAATGCATGTTGCCGCAGGCTTGCGCCGCCAGGCAGAGGCGTTCCAGATTGAGCCCCTTCATCAGGCCGGACCAGCCGCGATTCTCGGCGCCGATCACGTGATCGTCCGGCACGAACACGCCGTCGAAGAAGATCTCGTTGGGATGCGTCGTGCGCCGACCGAGCGTCTCCAGCGGCTTCATCGACACGCCGGTCGAGTGGGCATCGACCCAGAACAGCGTGACGCCCTTGTGACGCGCCTCGGCGTCGGTCTTGGCCACCACCACCAGATAGTCCGCGACGTGGGCCGCGCTGATGTAGAGCTTCTGACCGGACAGTCGCCAACCATTGCCGTCGCGCACCGCGCGGGTCTTGATGCCGGAGGCGTCCGAGCCGGTGTCGGGTTCAGAGAGCGCGAAGGCGGCCTTCAGCTTGCCGCGACAGATTTCGGGAATGTAGCGCCGCCGCAGATGCTCGCCGCCACTCAGCTGCAGATGCATGCCGCCATAGACGACGGTCGGCAGATAGAGCGAGCTCGCGCCGCTATAGTGCCGCGCTAGCGCCTCGACCAGCACGACGAGATCCTTGCGGCTGCCGCCCATCCCGCCATAGGCGGGATCGAACGGCAGCGCCATGTAGCCCGCCTCGGCCAACGCCTCGAACCCGGCGTGCGGGAACGCGCTGGCGGCGTCGAGCCTCCGCACTTCCTCGACCGGCAGCGCGCGAGCCATCAGCTCCGCGACATTGCGCCGGATGAGCTTCTGCTCGTCAGTGAGACCGAACTCGTCGAGATCGGCCATCAGTCGAACACCACCACCCCGCGCGCCACTTCGCCGGCCAGCATGCGCTTCACGCCCTCGTTGATCTCCTCCAGCCGGTAGGTCCGGCTGATCAGGGCATCGAGGTTAAGTCGCTTGTTCATGTAGTGGTCGACCAGCACCGGGAAGTCGAGATCGGGCCGGACCGAACCGTAGAAGGTGCCGCTCACCTTCTTCTCCTGGAACACCATCATGAAGGGCGAGTAGCTCGCCTTCACCTGCGGCGCGGAGATGCCAACCGCGACGGCGTGGCCGCCGGGGGCCAGACTGTCGAAGGCGAGCGCCTGGGTCCTCTCGATGGAGACCGCGTCGAAAGCGTAGTCGACGCCGAGACCGCCCGAATACTCCTTCACCTTCTTCACCGCGTCGTTGTCGGTCGCCGTGTTCACGGTGTGGGTCGCGCCGAAGGTCCGCGCCATCTCGAGCTTGTTGTCGAGGATATCGGCGGCCACGATGCGGCGCGCGCCCGACAACACCGCCCCCTGGATCGCGTTCAGCCCGACGCCGCCGCAGCCGATCACCAGAACGGAGGCACCGGCCTCGATCTTGGCATGGCGGGTCACCGCGCCCACGCCAGTCGCCACGCAACAGCCGACCAGCGCCGCCTGCGCCCACGGCATGTCCTTGCGGATCGGCACCACCATCTCCTCCGGCACGACGACTTCTTCGGCGAAGGTGCCGATGCGCGCCATCTGGTTGATGCCCTGGCCCTTGTGTTTCAGCCGCAGCGTGCCGTCATAGAGCGCGCCCGGCGGCACGCTGGCGCGGCCGATGCAGAGCACGGTGCGGCCCTGGCTGCAGTAGATGCAGCGCCCGCAATGCGGCCGGAACGAGAAGACGACATGGTCGCCCGGCTTCACCGTGACCACCCCGGGGCCGCACTCCAGCACCTGCCCCGCCGCCTCATGGCCCGGCACCACCGGCATGGGTGTGGGCCAGTCGCCGTTGATGACGTGCCAGTCGCTCTGGCAGACGCCGGTCGCCTTCATCTTCACCCGTACCTCGAAGGCTTTGGGCGGATCGAGCTCGCATTCCAGGATCTGCATCGGCTCGTTGGGCTTGAACAGGACGGCAGCTTTCATGGGTGTCTCCTCCTGACCCGACTATAGCAGCGACGCACGAAAAAGCGGGCCCGGTTGGGGGCCCGCTTTGGAAGTTCTTATCCGGTCTGAACCGCGCGGATGACGGCGCTTAGTTGCGCGCCTTGTCGACCAGCGCCTTTTCCTTGATCCACGGCATCATGCCGCGCAGGCGGGCGCCCACTTCCTCGATCGGGTGTTCGGCCATCTTCTTGCGCATCGCCTTGAAGGAGGCCTGGTTCACCTTGTTCTCGAGCATCCAGTCGCGCGCGAAGCGGCCGGACTGGATGTCTTCGAGAACCCGCTTCATCTCGGCCTTGGTCTCGGCCGTGACAATGCGCGGGCCGGAGCGGTACTCACCGTACTCGGCGGTGTTGGAGATCGAGTAGTTCATGTTGGCGATGCCGCCCTCGAAGATGAGGTCGACGATCAGCTTCACCTCGTGCAGGCACTCAAAGTACGCCATCTCCGGCGCGTAGCCCGCCTCGACCAGCGTCTCGTAGCCGGCCTTGATCAGCTCAACGAGGCCGCCGCACAGCACGACCTGCTCGCCGAACAGATCGGTCTCGCACTCTTCCTTGAAGGACGTCTCGATCGTGCCGGCACGGCCGCCGCCCACCGCCGAGGAGTAGCTGAGCGCGATCTCGAGCGCGTTGCCCGAGGAGTTCTGCGACACCGCCACCAGGCAGGGAACGCCGCCGCCACGCACATACTCGGAACGCACGGTGTGGCCGGGGCCCTTGGGCGCGATCATGAAGACGTCGAGATCGGCGCGCGGCGTCAGCAGGTTGAAATGGACGTTGAGCCCATGCGCGAAGGCGAGCGCGGCGCCCGGCTTCATGTTGGGGCCGAGATCGGCGTTGTAGATGTCTGACTGGAGCTCGTCGGGCGTCAGCACCATCACGACGTCGGCCCACTTGGCGCCGTCGGAAGGCGACATGACGGTGAAGCCCGCACCCTCGGCCTTCTTGATGGTCGCCGAACCCGGCTTCAGGGCGATGCGCACATCCTTAACGCCCGAATCGCGGAGGTTCATGGCATGGGCATGGCCCTGGCTGCCGTAGCCCACGACCAGGACCTTCTTGCCCTTGATCAGGTTCACATCGGCATCGCGATCGTAATAGACACGCATGGGGCCTCTTCCTCCTGACAGTGTGCGCTTTCGCAAAGACGGGGCTTACTAGACAACCGCGACCGCAAAGACCAGTCTCGTTTGCTCCAGCGACGCATGACGGCCCTGCGCTCCCTCCTCGCCTTCGCCATTGCCCTGGCCCTCCTCTCGGGCTGCGTCTGGTACGAGTCGGGGGTCTCCGGCGGCGGCGACGGGGTGGAGGCGCGGCGGCGCCTCGATACCGCGATCGCCACCGCCACGCCCGCGTCCACCACGGCCGGGATCGCCAATCGGACTTGGATCCAGTCGCTGGGCAGCAGCGGTCAGGCCGTCCATTATTCTACATCTGATGAGCGTGATTTTCTCTGGATGCCGGAATCCAGCCGGATCATTGTCGGCCAGTGGCGCGTCGATACCGGCCCCGATGTCCACGGCAGGCCCATCACCCGGCTGTGCCTGCGCTATCCGGGTGAGGCTCGCGGCCCCCTGGGCGCGGTCGTTGCCGGCGAATGGTACTGCCCGCCGGCCGGCATGATGCTCGATCGCATGACCGACAGTCGCGCCGGCGATCTGCTCGGCCTCGCCACTCGGACCCAGGCACCCTTCGCGCGCGGCTACGAGCGCGCGACCATCGCGCAGCTTCTGGCCCGGTTGCCGCGGTCCTAGCGAGCGGGACTGTTGTCGGCGCGGCGGCGCCAAAAAAAACTATCGATCGAGGACGAGCTTCAATCCCAGCGCGCCCAGAACTCCGCCCATGATCCGATCGAGCCAGAGCTTGGCGCGACCATAGAGACCCCGCGCGGGGCCCGCCGAGAACAGGAACGTGACGGCGGCGTACCAGGCGAATTCGTTGACGGCGACGATGGCAAGCGCGGTGGCCTCCATCCAGGAGGGCGGATTGGCGGGCAGCAGCGACAGAAAGATGCTGCCGAAGAAGACCATGATCTTGGGGTTGGACAGACCCAGCAGGAGTGCCTTGGTGAAGCCGGCGCCGGTCGGGCTCCCGGCCTCCGGCCGAGGCAGCGGATCGCCCGCATGGCGCCAGAGCTGCCAGGCGATCCAGAAGAGATAGAGCGCGCCGCCGATGCGCATCGTGGTGTAGAGCCAGTCAAAGCGCTGGAACAGCGCCTGCAGCCCGCAGAGCGCCGCAGCGGCCCAGGCGACGGCCGCGATGGTGGTTCCGAGCGCCGCCATGAGCCCCGCGCGGCGACCCGACCCGATCGCGGCTTGCGCCACCAGCATGAAGCTGGGACCGGGGCTCACGACAGCCAGCAGATGGACGAGCGCAAAGCCCGCCAGCAGCACGACCGTCTCAGCGATCACAGCGCCTCGCCGCCCCGGCTCATCGCGACGATCCCGGTGCGACCGACATCGACCAGACCCAGCGACTGCATCAGCCCGATGAAGGTCTGCACCTTGTCGGAGTTTCCGGTGACCTCGAAGACGAAGGAGTCGGTCTTGGCATCGACCACACTGGCGCGGAACACATCGGCGAGCCGCAACGCCTCGACGCGCTTCTCGCCGACACCCTTCACCTTCACCAGCGCCAACTCGCGCTCGATGTGCGGGCCTTCGACGGTGAGGTCGCGCACGCGATGGACCGGCACGAGCCGGTCAAGCTGCGCCTTGATCTGCTCGATCACCATCGGCGTGCCGCGGGTGACGATGGTGATGCGCGAGAGGTTCTGTTTGGCGTCGGTCTCCGCGACAGTCAGGCTCTCGATGTTGTAGCCGCGTCCGGAGAAGAGGCCGACAACGCGCGCGAGGATACCCGGCTCGTTGTCGACCAGCACCGAGATCGTATGGGCTTCGACAGTCATGGCAGCGCTCACACCAGCACCATGCCTTCCTCGGAAACGGGCTTGGCAGCCTTGTCCTCCGGACCCAGCAGCATCTCGTTGTGCGCCGCGCCCGACGGGATCATGGGGAAGCAGTTCTCGTTCTTGTCGACCAGGATGTCGGCGATCACCGGTTTGGGCGTGGCGATCATCTCCTGGATGACGCCGTCCAGCTCGGCGGTGGAGTGGGCGCGCAGGCCCACCGCGCCGAACGCCTCGGCCAGCCGCACGAAGTCGGGCAGCGACTCCATGTAGCTCTCGGAATAGCGCCCGCCATGCAGCAGCTCCTGCCACTGGCGCACCATGCCCATGTACTGGTTGTTCAGGATGAAGATCTTGACCGGCAGCCGGTACTGCGCGGCAGTCGAAAGCTCCTGGATGTTCATCAGGATCGACGCCTCGCCTGCCACGTCGATCACCAGCGCCTCAGGGTGGGCGATCTGCGCGCCGATCGCGGCCGGGAAGCCGTAGCCCATCGTGCCGAGGCCGCCCGACGTCAGCCAGCGGTTGGGCTCCTCGAACTTCAGGAACTGGGCCGCCCACATCTGGTGCTGACCCACCTCGGTAGTGATGTAGGCGTCGCGATCCTTGATGTGATGGTAGAGCCGCTCCAGCGCATATTGCGGCTTGATGACGTCGCCCACCTGCTTGTAGGCGAGGCAATCGCGGCCACGCCAGGTGTCGATCTGCGCCCACCAGGCCTTCAGGGCCTTCTGATCCAGCTTGGGCTGGCGCGCCTTCCAGACCCGGATCAGGTCCTCCAGCACATGCGCCACGTCGCCCACGATCGGCAGATCGACGCGCACGTTCTTGTTGATCGAGCTGGGGTCGATATCGATATGGATCTTCTTCGATCCCGGCGAGAAGGCCGCGATGCGCCCGGTGATGCGATCGTCGAAGCGCGCGCCGATGTTCAGCAGCAGGTCGCAGCCATGCATCGCGAGGTTGGCCTCGTAGGTGCCGTGCATGCCCAACATGCCGATGAACTGCTTGTCGGACGCAGGGTAAGCGCCCAACCCCATCAGCGTGTTGGTGATCGGAAAGCCGGTCATGCGCGCGAATTGCTGCAGCAGCTTGCTCGCCTTGGGGCCGGAATTGATGACGCCGCCACCGGAATAGATCACCGGACGCTTGGCCGCTGCGATCATCTCGACGGCCTGCTCGATACGCTTCAGCTCCGGCTTCACCTGCGGGCGGTAGCTCTTGTGCTGTACCGGCTTCTTGGGCGGCCGGTACTCGTGCTTGGCCATCAGCACGTCCTTCGGCAGATCGATCACGACCGGGCCGGGCCGGCCGGTGCGCGCGACGTAGAAGGCCTCGTGCAGCACCCGCGCGAGATCACCGACATCCTTCACGAGGTAATTGTGCTTCGTGCAGGGCCGCGTGATGCCCGTGGTATCCGCCTCCTGGAAGGCGTCGTTGCCGATCAGGTGGGTCGGCACCTGGCCGGTGAGGCAGACGATCGGGATCGAGTCCATCAAGGCGTCGGTGAGCCCCGTCACGGCGTTGGTCGCGCCGGGACCGGAGGTCACGAGCACGACGCCGACCTTGCCGGTCGAACGCGCGTAGCCCTCGGCAGCATGGACGGCAGCCTGCTCGTGGCGGACCAGGATGTGGCGCAGCCGGTTCTGCTTGAAGATCGAGTCGTAGATCGGCAGGACCGCGCCGCCCGGATAGCCGAAGACGACCTCGACATCCTCGTCGATCATGGCTTTCACCAAGAGATCGGCGCCCGTCGTGACGGACTCCTCGGCCTTCATCTCCAACTCCCTGAAAAATAGGCCGCAAAACGAGGTTTGCGGCGGCGCGGACCATAGTGGCGCGGATTCGGGGGGTCAACCCGAAATCGGCATCAAACGTAAAGTTTCAGGGTCGTGTTTTGTCCAAAAATTGCGCGACCGCGCCGACTGCGTCGCCTCCCAGGCCCTCAAACACAAGATCTGGTGTGAGCTGGTGACGGGCCCACGTCATCTGGCGCTTGGCATATTGGCGGGTGTGGTCGATCGCGATCCGGCGTGCGTCGGCCAGCGACAACTCGCCCTGAAAGTGGCGAATGAGCTCCGGCGCGCCATGCGCCTTCAGGCCGGGCCATGTCGGGTCGGGCTGCCGGTCGAAGACGGCACGGACCTCTTCCAGCACTCCGCCCCCCAGCATCGCGTCAAGACGGCGTTCGATTCGCGCCCGCACCTCCGCGCGGTCGGGCGCCAACAGGATCGTCGTGAAGGCGAGGCGTGGAGGCGCTCCAACTGGCGGCGCCGCCTGCCACTCCGAAAGCGGGCGCCCGGTCGCCTCGAGAACCTCCCAGGCACGGATGTGCCGCTGGCGATCATTCAGCGCGAGCCGCGCGACCGTCGCGGGATCGCGCGCCGACAACGCGGCGCGAAAGGCGGCGGACCCCAGCTCGTCCCACAAAGCCGTGCCGCGCGTGCGCACCTCGGCGGGGACCAGCGGCACCGGCGAGAAGCCCGCCATCAGCGCGCGCAAGTAGAGACCCGACCCGCCGCAAAGGATCGGCAGTCGTCCACAGTCATGGGCATGCCCGATCTCCGCGCCGGCCAGCTCGCGCCAACGCTGCGCGCTGAGCGTTTCCGAGAGCGGCAGCACGCCATAGAGCCGATGCGGTGTCGCCTGGCGCTCGGCCTCTGTCGGTTGCGCCGTCAGGATCGGAAAGGCGTCGTAGGTCTGCATCGCATCGGCGTTGATCACGACACCACCGCGCGCGCGCGCGAGCTCCAGCGCCAACGCCGACTTGCCGCTCGCCGTGGGGCCCACGATCACCAGAACGCGCCGATCCGCCATTCCGGCGCGAGGGAACACCGGCCCGCCCGCGTTTGCAATCAGGACGGGCCACCAGTAGGGAGAACGCCGCCATGCAGCATGTGCTCGTCCTGATCTGCGATCCCGAGCGACCGGCGCTCGACGAGACACGGGCGCGCGCGGTGGCCGCCGCCCTGCGGGCCGCCGGTGCGCGTGTCGACGCGGCGGTGTGGCTGGCAGCCGGTGTCGCCTGCGACCTGCCGTTCAGCGCGATCGATCCCGCAGTGGCGCAGGACGCGGCGAGCGCCGCTCTGGAGGGCGCGCCGATCGACGCGGTCGCCGTGCCAACTGCAGGACGCCGCAAGCGCCTGCTGGTCTGCGACATGGAATCGACCATCATCGAGAACGAGATGCTCGATGAACTGGCGGATTTTCTCGGACTGCGCGCGCGGGTCGCCGCCATCACCGCGCGGGCGATGAATGGCGAGATCGACTTCCAGGCCGCCCTCGCCGAGCGCGTCGGTCTGCTGAAGGGCCTGCCCGTCTCCACCCTTGATGAGGCCGCGACCCGCATCCGCGTGATGCCCGGCGCGACCGCCTTGATCGCGACCATGCGGCTGGGGGGCGCCTATTGCGCGCTGGTGTCCGGCGGCTTCACCCACTTCACCCGACTGGTGCGCGGCCGGCTGGGGTTCGATCTCGATGCCGCCAACACGCTCGAGGTGGCGGGCGACACGTTGGCGGGCACCGTCGCCGCGCCCGTCCTGGGCAAGGAAGCCAAGCTCGCGACCCTGGCGCTGCTGTGCGAGCAGAAGTCGATCGCGGTCGCGGACTCGATGGCTGTGGGCGATGGCGCCAACGATTTGCCGATGCTGCAGGGCGCGGGCCTCGGCGTCGCGTTCCGCGCCAAGCCGGCCGTCGCCGCCGCCGTCGGCGCGCGCGTCGACCACGGCGATCTCACCGCGCTTCTCTACTTGCAAGGCTATCGCCGCAGCGACTTCGTCACACGGAGCCCGACATGACCAAGACCGTCCAAGTCCTGCTCGCCCGCCGCCCGCAAGGCGACGTCACCGCCGACTGCTTCAAGCGCGTCGAGGTCGATCTTGCGGCTCCCGCCGAGGGCCAGGTGCTGATCCGCTCGCGCTATCTCTCGCTCGATCCCTACATGCGCCCGCGCATGACCGAGACGCGCTCCTACACGCCGCCCTTCGAGCTCGGCAAGCCGCTGACCGGCGGCGTCATCGGCGAGATCGTGGCATCGGCCAATCCGAAGTTCTCTGCCGGCGACACCGTGATCGGTATGCTCGATTGGGCAAGCCACACGCTTCACGACGGCAAGGGGCTGCGCAAGATCGATCCGGCGATCGCGCCGCTACCGGCATGGCTCGGCACGCTCGGCATGCCAGGCTTCACCGCCTGGTACGGCATGAACCGCCTCTGCAAGCCCAAGGCCGGGGAGACGGTGTTCGTGTCGGCCGCCACCGGCGCGGTCGGCCAGATCGCGGGCCAGCTCGCGAAGCTCGCGGGCGCCCGTGTCGTGGGCTGCGCCGGCGACGACGCCAAGTGCAACTTCGCGGTTCGCGAGCTCGGCTACGATGCCTGCTTCAACCATCGGCTGGAACGCGACTATGGCGCGATGCTCGACCGGCTCTGTCCCAAGGGCATCGACGCCGACTTCGAGAATGTCGGCGGCAAGATCTTCCACGCGGTGTTCGCGCGTCTGAGTGACTTCGCCCGCGTGGCCTTCTGCGGCGCGATCTCGGAGTACCAGGACAAGGAACCCATGGCGGGCCCGCCCAAGATGTTTGCGATCGTCCAGCGGCGGCTCAGCATCCAGGGATTCATCATTTCGGATCACCTGCCGCTGATGGGCGAGTTCGCGAGCGAGGTCGGCGCTTTGGTGCGCGCGGGCAAGCTCAAGAGCCGCGAGACCGTGATCGACGGCCTCGACAACGCGCCGCAGGCCTTCATGGGCCTCCTGAAGGGCGAAAACTTCGGCAAGCTGGTCGTCAAGGTCGCCTGATCGCAAGCGATCCGACACGCCGCCGCTCCTCTCAGAACTTCGCCTGCGCGGTCGACCCGTCGGGAGCGGTCAGCTGGACCGCGCCCTTCACGCCGCGCGGCACCGGCACCGGAGCGCGACCGACCAGACGATTGTCTGCCGCCGGTTCGAGCGCAAAGCGCACCGCCTTGCCGTCCACGACCAGAATAGCCTGCGCTCTGAAGCCGCCGGCGGAGATCGGCTTGTCCTGGGCGTCGGAGAGGTACGCCGTCACCTCCGGCACTCCGGTCGCAACCAACTCAAGGTGCCAGCTCGTACCGGCATCGACCAGACGCCCGCCATGCGGCCCGTCGCGCGGCTCGTGCGCCGATACCGGCAGCGCGAACAGCAACCCCGCCAGCGCCATCGTGAAGACTCGAAACATGCTTGCCTCCCTGGAGCTTCAATAGGTGACGACGGCGCCCCGCGGGGCCGTCTCGGTCTCGGCGCGCAGGCGGGCCAGCGCGGGTCCACCCCAGCGCAGGAACAGCGCCGGCGTGAGCATCGTGTCGAGCAGCGTCGCCGCGATCAGACCGCCGAAAATGGTGACCGCGACCGGATGAAGGATCTCCTTGCCCGGCGCCAGCGGATCCCACAGCAGCGGCAGCAGGGCGAGTGCAGCCGTCAGCGCGGTCATCAAGACCGGCACCAGGCGTTCCAGGGTGCCGCGCACGACCAGCTCGGGCCCGAAGGGCAGACCGTCATGCAGCGAGAGATTGATCCAGTGGCTGAGCTTCAGGATGCCGTTGCGGGTGGCGATCCCCGCGAGGGTGATGAAGCCAACCATCGAGGCCACGGACAGCGGCTGACCAGCGATCCAGAGCGCTGCCACGCTGCCCACCAATGCGAACGGCACGCTGAGCAGGATCAGCCCGACATACAGAAATGAGCGATACCGGCTGTAGAGGATCGCCACGATCAGGGCGAGCGACAGGAGCGACAGCAGCGCGATGGTGCGCATCGCGGCCTCCTGCGCTTCGAAGGTGCCCTCGAGCGACGCGAACGTGCCGACCGGCAGCTTCGACTCGGCGACGATCCGGCGCACGTCGCCCGCGATGCGCGCCATGTCGGCACGACCGTCAGTGTTGGCGAAGACCGCAACGCGACGGCGACCGTTCTCGCGCAGGATCTGGTTGGGACCGTCGCTCTCGCTCACGTCGGCCAGTCGCTCGAGCGGCACCCAGCCCAGCGGCGTCTGGATCAGCAACTCGCGCAGTCCACGTGTGGTGCGCTGCGTGTCGCCCAACCGCACCACGACGTCGTAGCGGCGATTGCCATCCACCAACCGCGACACCACCCGACCACCCGAGAGTCGCTCCAGCTGTTCCGTGATGGCCGCGGGCTGCAGGCCATAGAGCGCTGCCCGGCGATAGTCGACCGCGATGTCGAGCTGCGGGATACGTACCTGGTGCTCGACCTGGAGATCGACGAGACCGGGTACGGACGCGAGCTTCCCGCGCAGCTCCTCGGCTAGTGCGCGCAACGTGTCGAGGTCTTCGCCGTAGAGTTTCAGCGCCAGCTCCGCGCGGACGCCCGACAGCATGTGGTCGAGGCGGTGCGAGATCGGCTGGCCGACATTGGTCGCCACGGGCAGGACACCCAATCGGGCTCGGATATCCGCCGCGATCTCCGGCTTGGGCCGGCCACCCGGCTTCAGCGCCACCTCGATCTCCGAGGAATGGACACCCTCGGCATGTTCATCGAGCTCGGCGCGACCCGTGCGCCGGCCGACCCGCTGAACCTCCGGCACTTCGAGGATCAGGCGCTCGGCGATCAGGCCCAGACGATGGCTTTCCGCAAGCGAGATGCCGGGATTGAGCAGCAAATTGACCGTGAAGGTGCCTTCGTTGAACGGCGGCAGGAAGGCACGCGGCAGTTGGACAGCCACGGCGAGTGCCGCGGCGACCGCGAGCGACGCGGCCGCGAGCAGTGTCCCCGGCCGGGGAAGTGTGGCCGCAAGCACACGACGGTTGGCGGCCTTGAGGCGTGCGACCAACCAGCCATCGCCGTGGTCCAGCCGACGCAAGGTCGGCAACAACAGATAGGCAAGAACCGGCGTCAGCGTGACCGCGACCAGCAGGCTCGCGAGGATCGCCACGATGTAGGCCTGGCCGAGCGGCGCGAACAGCCGGCCTTCGATACCCTGGAGCGCGAACAGCGGCACGAACACCAGCACGACGATCGCGGTCGCATAGACGATGCCCGAGCGCACCTCCTGGCTTGCCGATACCACAACATCGAAGCTCGACCGCGGATGGCCGGCAGCGCGATTCTCGCGCAGGCGACGGAAGACGTTCTCGACATCCACGACCGCATCGTCGACCAGCTCGCCGACCGCGATGGCGAGGCCGCCCAGCGTCATGGTGTTGATGGAAAGCCCCAGCGCCTGAAACACCAGGACCGCGATCAGGATCGATAGCGGAATGGCGGCGAGCGAGATCGCCGTGGTGCGCGCGTTCAGTAGGAAGGCGAACAGCACGATCGCCACCACGGCCGCCGCCTCGGCCAGCACACGGCCGAGATTGCGCACCGAGGTCTCGATGAAATCGGCCTGGCGGAACAGGATGCTGTCGGCCTTGACCCCCGGTGGCAGCCCGGGCGCCAGCTCGGCGAGCGCCGCCTCGACCTCGCGGGTGAGTCGTAGTGTGTCGACGCCGGGCTGCTTTTCGACCGACACGATGACGGCGGCACGCCCCATGAACCCCGCCTCGCCGCGCTTGAGGCGGGGCGCGTAGCCCACCTCGGCGACCTGGCGCAGCGCCACCGGCTGACCTGCGACGGTCGCCACCACCACGCCACCGAGATCCTCGAGACTGCGCGTGCGACCGAGATTGCGGATGAGGAACTCGCGACGCGCCTGGTCGGCGAAACCGCCGCCCGTGTTGGCGCCGAACTGCCGCGGTGCACGCTCGACATCCTCGACCGTCACGCCAAAGGCGCGCAGGGACGCGGGATTGGGCGAGACCCGATACTGCCGCACCTCGCCGCCGATCGGGATCACCTGCGAGACGCCGGACAGAGCGAGCAGTCGCGGGCGCACCGTGAAGTCGGCGATCTCGCGCAGCTCCATCGGATCGAAGCCATCGGGCGCGGTGAGCGCGGTCATCACGATCTGGCCCATGATCGAGTTAACCGGGCCCATCTGCGGCAAAGCGCCGGTCGGCAGCTCGGCCTGCAGCGAGGCGAGCCGCTCGCCCACCAGCTGGCGGTTGCGCCAGAGGTCGGTGTCCCAGCCGAACTCGACATAGACGATGGACAAGCCCACACCCGAGACCGAGCGGACGCGCGCGACGCCGGGAAGGCCTGCCATCCGGCTCTCGATCGGCCAGGTGAGAAGCTGCTCGACTTCGGGGGGCGCCAGCCCCTCGGCCTCGGTCATGATCGTGACCGTCGGCCGGTTGAGATCGGGGAAGACGTCGACCGGCAGGCGCAGCGCCGTCGCCGCACCCCAGATCAGCAGCACGGCGGACAGCACCAGCACGAACAGACGGTTGCGCAGCGACCCCGCGACAAGGAAAGCGAACATCGGCGACCTCAGCGGATCTGGTTCAGGAGCTCGGCGCCCTGCGTCACCACGCGCCGCCTTGGCTCGAGGCCCGAGACAATCAGCACACGATCGCCATCCAGCGGTTCGATTCGCACCTCGCGTGGCACGAACCGCTCGGCATTGGAGTGCTCGTAAACGATCGCCTGACCGTTGGCGCCGCGCAGCACGGCCGCCCGCGGCACGGCGATGCCGCGACGTTCCTCCGCGGTCGGCGCCAGGACGGACAGGAGCTGCCCGGCGCGCAAGCCGGCGCCATCTCCCTCGACCTCGAAATGAATCGGGATCGCCTGATTGCGGTCGGCAAGGCCGGTGCCCCGATAGGCGAGCGCCAGCGTGCGACCGCCGGCCAGCCGGCCGGTCGCGCGCGCGCCCAGCGCCTGGGCATCGTAGGCCAGCGCTTCGACCCAGAAGCGCGCCGGATCGACGATGCGGAAGATCACCGCATTGGGTTCGGCCATCTGCCCCGCCACCGCCTGCACCGAGGCGATCACCCCGGCGACGGGCGCGACCAGATTTTCGCGCTCGCGCCGGTCGAGGTTGGCGCGCCGGACGCGCAGGCCGTTCAATTCCAGCTCGATGTCCTCGATCTGGGCGCGGGCGACGATGTTCTGCACCTGGCGGAGCCGTTCGAGGCGACGTTCGGCCAGCGCGATCTGCTGATCGAGCTCGCGCGCCTGCTGCTGCTGGATGGTGCTGTCGGCGGCGCCGACCGCCGGTTGGACGTAGGCCAGCACATCGCCCGCCGCCACGCGGGTGCCCAGCCGAGGAAAGCCGCCGGCGGGTGGTGCCAGCCGACCTGCGATCGCCGCCTGCACGACGCCCGAACCGTCGGGATCGGGAATGACCCGGCCAGGCAGCTCGACCGTGCCGGGGTGAAGCGCCCCCTCAGCGAAGAGCGTACGGATCCCGAGAATGCGTTGCGTCGACTTGGGGACGAACAGCGCACCATCCGGAAAGCGTTGCGCGATGTCGCGCGTCGCGACCCGGTCGGCGCTGCGGGCGTCGTCGGCCCGAGCGGATTCCGGCGCGACCGCGGCGAGCGTCAGCAGCGCGACAGCCATGGCCACGGGCCGACGGCGCAGAGCGACAGCAGCGAGCCCCGCACCGGCGGCGAACGCAAGGGCCGCAGCCAGCCAGAGCACAGGATCGCCGAGACGCCTTGCCATGTCCGGCCGTGCGCCGGCGCTCGCCAGCTCCGGTGGCGGCACCACGAGTGTCGCCGTCAACACCTCGACATCCCCGCCGGCCTGGACCGTGAAGGCGAGATCGTGGCGGCCGGGTTTGGCCAGCCAGGGCGCGTCAATGGCGTAGCCGCCCGCGCCATCGGGCGGGAGCTTCGCTGTACCGCCCGGTCCATCGAGCTCGATCGCGGCGTCGCCGATCGGGGCATTGTCGCGGAATCGGTCGAGCGTCACGACCAGCCGAGTGCCCCGTGCGACCGCGACGAGTTCGAACAGGTCGGACGAGGCATCGGCGCGCGGCGCGATGGTGGCAGTCACGGGCGGCGGCGGCGCGCCGTGGTCGTGACCCTCATGCGCCAGCGCCGGCCATGCACCGAGTGCCAGGATCAAGGCGAGGAGACGGGGCATGGCTCACTCCACCGTGACGGTGCCCACCATGCCCGCGGCGAGATGGCCGGGGATCAGGCAGGCGAACTCGAAGCGGCCGGGCTTGGTGAAGTGCCAGAGGATCTCGCCCGTGCCGCGCGGCTTCAGCCGCTTGGCGTTGGGCTCGTCGTGATCCATGTGCGGGTGCTGCTCCATCTCGATCGCATGGCGACGGTTCTCTTCGGTCGTGGCCAGCACGAACTCGTGGTCCAGCACGCCCGCATTGCGCGGCACGAAGCGGATCTGCTCGCCGGTGCGCACCCGAACGCTGTCGGGGATGAAGACCATGCGGCCTTCCCGTTCCTGCATGACAATGGGTACGACCCGAGCAGCTCGTTTGGGATCGCCGGGCTTGCCCCAGGCGGTTTCCTCATGGCCGGCATGGGCGCGGGCCAGGACAGGCCAAGCGGCCAGCAGCGCCAGCGCGCGCGCGACGCGACGTCGAACGATCATCGAACTCTCCCGTGTCTGAAGTTGAACCCTGAAGGGGGTTCAGACTCGGGGAGGTGGCGGATCCTTGGTCGGGAGGTGGCTGACCAGCGGCCGGGCGACGCCCGTGCCGGGCGATACGAAACGGGGCGCGGCCGGCGGCGCGAGGCCGGGGGCGAGCAGCGCTACCGCGCCCGCCATCATCGGGCAGCAAAGACCGGCGGCGTGCTTGGCGGACCCGTGGGCGGGGCAATCGATCGGCGGTGGCGGCGGATGGTCTGGGCACTCGCCTTGCGCGGTATCCACGAGGTGATGGCTGTGAGCGCCGGACTTGCCGCTGGCCGCGTGAGCCGTGGCACCGCGCATGGCCGGCGCGCCCATCATGGGCACGACGAACGCCGCCAAAGCGATCAGCCAGAGGAACGGGCGCAGGCGCATCGGGGGCGACTATCCGGTAACCGGCACGCCGCGTCGAGGGGGCTACTTCGCCAGTCGCAGCGCCGCGAAGCGCGGATCGCCCTGGCGTTCGACAAAGAGCAGCACCGAGCGCTTCTTCTGCGCGACCACTCGGTTCACGATCTCGGCGACCTCGGCCGGCGTCGTGACCGGCTTCTGGTCGACCTCGAGGATGACGTCGCCAGCCTGCAGCTGTTTCTCCGCCGCCGGGCTGCCGGGCGCGACCTTGGCGATCACCACGCCCTTCACCTGGTCGGAAAGCCCGTAGCGTTCGCGCAGCTGGTCGGTCACACGCTGCAGCGTGAGGCCGAGCTGCTCGACCGTGGAGGGCACGGCCTGATCGGCTTCCGGCTTCTTGGCGCCACCCTGGGCCGAAACATTCTGCTTCTCCGCCTCTTCCTGCTCGCCGATCCGCAGCTTCAGCATCTCCTGCTTGCCGCCGCGCCACACGGCGATGTCGACGGTGCTGCCGACGCGCGCTTCGGCGACCATGCGCGGAAAGCGCCTGATGTCGGCCACGTCGCGACCGGCAAAGCCCAGGATGATGTCGTTGCGCTTCAGTCCGGCCTTCGCGGCCGGCCCGTCAGCCACCACGCTCGCGACCAGCACGCCACGCGGCTTTTCCAGGCCGAAGCTCTCGGCGATATCGTCGGTGACGCTCTGGTAGCTGACGCCGATCCAGCCCCGGCGGACTCGGCCGAACTCGCGCAGCTGCTCGGCGATCTGCTTCACGGTGTTGGACGGGATGGAGAATGCGAGGCCGGCGTTGGTCCCGGTCGGCGAGTAGATCGCCGTGTTAACGCCCACCACCTCGCCGTCGGCGTTGTAGAGCGGCCCGCCCGAGTTGCCCTTGTTGATCGCGGCGTCGGTCTGCAGGTAGTCCTCAAGCGAGGATTCCGAAAGCGAGCGGCCGCGCGCCGAGACGATGCCGGCGGTGACGCTGTGGCCGAGGCCAAACGGATTGCCGATCGCGATCACCCAGTCGCCCACGCGGGCCTTGTCCGAATCGCCCCAGCGCACGGCCGGCAGCGGCTTCTTGTTGGGCGGCTCGACCTTCAGCAGCGCGACATCGACGCGCGGGTCGGTGCCGATCAACTTCGCCTTGAGCTGCGTGTCGTCGCGCAGGATGACCGTGATGTCCTCGGCGCCCTGAATGACGTGGTTGTTGGTGATGATGTAGCCGTCACCATCGATGATGAAGCCGGAGCCGAGCGACGTGCCGCGCCGTTGCCTCTGGCCATCGCCGCGACGGTTCTCGAAGAAATCCCGGAACAGCTCCTCAAACGGCGAACCGGGCGGAAGCTGGGGCCGGTCGCCAAGACGCGGTCCCTGCTGCTGCTGCTGTGTCACCACCTGGGTAGTCGTGATGTTGACCACCGTCGGCATCAGCTTCTCGACCATGTCGGCGAAGCTCTGCGGGGCATCGCGAGCGTCGGCCGGCGCGGGGGTCAGAACCGGGGACGCGACCAGGATCGCCGCCGCGACCGCGACGGTCCGTCCAACCCTTTGAAATTCCACAAATTTCACGGACAACCTCCGGCGGCCGCCCGACCGCCCGGCCGGTGCCGCGACACATTCGACCCCTACATGAGCGCCCTGTGTGGCGCAATTGAGGAGGAGGGATTGTTGCGTTCTATTTCAACGACGTGATCGCGGCGCCACAGAGTCGAGGCGCCGGCGACCGCGCAGGCTCAGCGCTTGCCGTTGGGGCTGCCGAAATACCGGAAGAAGTCGCTCTCGGGGCTCAGGATCATGGTCGATCCGGAGGTCCCGAAGGCGCTGCGGTACGCCTCCATGCGGCGGAAAAAGCCGTAGAAATCGGCATCGCGGCTGAACGCTTCGGCGTAGAGGCGGGTGGCCTCGGCGTCGGCGTCACCCATCACGAACTGGGCCTTCAGACCGGCATCGGCCTTGATGACGGCGACCTCGCGATCGGCGGTGGCGGTGATGCGCTGCTTTTCCTCGTCGCCTTCGGCGCGCAGCTGACCGGCCTCGCGCTCGCGGTCGGTCTTCATGCGGTCGAACACCGACTTGGAGTTGGCGGCCGGCAGGTCGGCGCGCTTCAGCCGCACGTCGATCACCTCGACGCCCAGAGGCTTGGCCTTGGCGCTGACGCGATTGGTGATCTCGTCCATGAGGCTCGCGCGTTGGTCGGTCAGGACGGCGTGCAGTGGCACCGCCGACAGCACGCTCCGGATCTCGGAATTGATCAGCGAGTCCAGCAGGCTGCGCAGCGAGATCTCGCCGCCCGGCACGGTCTGGGCGTAGAGTTTGGCGTTGACGATGCGGAAGCGGGCGTAGGCGTCGACCACCAGCCGCTTCTGGTCACCGGCGATGATCTCGAACTCCTCGGCTTCGTAGTCGAGCACGCGCTTGTCGATGCGCTGCACGTCCTGGACAAACGGAATCTTGGCGTAGAGACCCGGTGACGTCTTGGGCTCGCCCACGATGGCGCCGAACTGGCGGACCAGCACTTGGCGGGTCGGATCGACGGTGTAGAGCGACTGCGACAAGCCGACCAGAATCAAGCCGGCGAGACCGAGGAAAATCCAGGCGCGGATACTCATCGTGTGACTCCCTGCGGCACCGACATCTGGCGCGGTGGCTGCTGGCCAGCCGGCGCACCCTGCGGCCTGAGCTCCGGCAACGGTAGATAAGGCAGCACGCCCTGCCCACCGGCACTCTTGTCGATCATCACCTTGTTCACGTTGCGCAGCACGTCCTCGATGGTCTCGATATAGAGGCGCTCGGTCGTGATGTTCTTGGCTTTGGCGTACTGCTCGTAGACCTGGGTAAAGCGCTGGGCGTCACCGCGTGCCCGGGCCACGGTCTGCGCCTTGTAGGCCTCGGCGCGCTGGATGATCGACTCGGCCTCGCCTTTGGCGCGCGGCAACACCTGATTGCGGTAGGTGTTGGCCTCGTTGATCTTGGTTTCCTTGTCGGCGCGCGCGGCCTGCACGTCGCGGAAGGCCGCGATCACCTCTTGCGGCGGATCGACCCGCTGCATCTGCACCTGGCTGACGCGGACGCCGACGTTGTATTCGTCGAGGACGCGCTGCAGCAGCTCCTTCACGTCCTGCTCGATGCGGATACGGCCGTCGGTCTGCGCGAACTGCAGGTTCGACTTGCCGATGATCTCGCGCATCGTCGCCTCTGCGGCGGCGCGGACGTTCTCCTCGGGATTGCGCACGGCGAAGGCGTACTGGGTGACGTCCTTCACCTGCCACAGGATGGCGAACTCGATATCGACGATGTTCTCGTCGCCGGTCAGCATCAGGTTCTCCGACGTCGCGACCGGGCGGCCACGCTGCGGCGCACGGTCGCCAGCGCGGCTTGCGCCGAGGACGGTGCGGCGCTGATCCTGGACGTTGACCACGATCACGTTGCCGATCGGACCGGGGAAATTGTAGTGCAAGCCGGGCTCGACCGGCTTGCCGTAGGGCTTGCCGAAAATCAGTTGGATCGCCTGCTGGTTGGGCTGTACCCGGAAGAACCCGGTCAGCAACCAGCCCGCCACCACGAGCAACGCGATCAAGAGCGCGCCGCGCACCGAGCCCATACCGCCCGGGATGAGATTCTTGAGCCGCTCCTGGCCCTTGCGGATGACATCTTCCATGTCCGGCGGACGACGCGAGCCGAACGGACCACCGCCGCCTCCGCCACCACCGCCGCTCCCGCCGCGATTGCCGCCGCCGCCGCCCCAGGGACCGCCGCCGCCGCCATTTCCGCCGCCACCGCCCCAGGGGCCGCCGCTATTGTTGTTCCACGCCATCCTGCACCTCGGGGACCGCCGGGACCTTTTGCCAGTCCGACGCGCTGCATATATGTCGTTCCGCACCCGGCTTCAATCGAACCGGCGCGGAATTGTGGGCCGCAAGGAGCAGGCGATGGCTGAAGTGACCGAAGCGGCGGTGCGGCAGGCGCTGGCAGGTGTGCGCGACCCGGCCAACGGGACCGCGGTAACCGACTCCGGCCTGATCGACGGGATCGCCGTCCGCGCCGGCCATGTTGCGGTGACGCTGAAAGTCGACCCGGCGCGCGGACCCTCGCTCGAGCCGCTCCGGCTGGCTTGCGAGCAGGCGGTCCGGACTCTGCCCGGCGTGCTGTCGGCCACCGCGGTGATGACGGCGGAACGACCGGCGGCGGCCGCTCCGGCGCGTTCCCCGGCGGCGCACGGCCACGCTCATGGACCGCAAGCCGCTGCCGCACCCGGCGGTGGCCGGATCGAGGTTCCCGGCGTGAAGCACATCGTGGCGGTGGCCTCGGGCAAGGGCGGCGTCGGCAAGTCGACGACGGCGGTCAATCTCGCGCTGGGGCTCGCCGCCAATGGTTGCCGCGCGGGCCTGCTCGATGCCGACATTTATGGCCCCTCCATGCCGCGCATGTTGGGCGTCAAGGATAAGCCCGAATCGATCGACGGCAAGAAGCTGAAGCCGATCGAACGCTACGGTCTTCGGACAATGTCGATCGGCTATATCGTGGCCGAGGACACGCCGATGATCTGGCGCGGCCCCATGGTGTCGAGCGCACTGGAACAGATGCTGCGCGACGTCGAATGGGGCGACCTCGACGTGCTGGTCGTCGACATGCCGCCCGGCACCGGCGACGCGCAGCTCACGCTTGCCCAGCGCGTCGCGCTGGCAGGCGCGGTGATCGTCTCCACACCGCAGGACATCGCGCTGGTCGACGCCCGCAAGGGACTGAACATGTTCCGCAAGGTGGCGGTGCCCGTGCTCGGCATCGTCGAGAACATGAGCTACTTCCTCTGCCCCAAGTGCGGCGAGCGGTCGGAGATTTTCGGCCATGGCGGCGCACGCGAAGAAGCCGAGAAACTCGGCGTTCCTTTCCTCGGCGAGGTTCCGCTGCATCTCGATATCCGCGTCACCTCCGATGGCGGCCATCCCATCGTCGCGGCCAAGCCCGAGAGCAGCCACGCCCAAGCCTATCGCAACGTCGCTGGCCGGGTCTGGAAGCAACTGTCGGGTGGCGACCGCGGCCCGCGCGCCGCGCCGCGCATCGTCGTGCGCTGAGGCGCTCCTAGCGGGACTTGCGCTGCGCCGGCGCACGACGCCGCGGCGGCGGCTCGGCGCGACCGATCATGCCGTGAACGCCGATCATCGATCCCGCCACCAGCTCGAGCGCGAGGAAGCGCCGCTCCTCCACCCAGCCCGGCAGCTGGAGATTGAGCGCGAGATCGCGGCGGAAACCGAACTGGTTGTAGTACTCGGGGTCGCCGACCAGAATGATGCGGCTGTGCCCCAGGATCCGCGCCTGCGCCATCGAGTGCCACATCAGCGCCTTGCCGAAACCGAGGCCTCGCAGCGCCGGGCTGACGGCGAGCGGCCCCAGCAGCAACGCCGGCCACTTGCCCGAAATCAGGATCGGCCAATAGCGGATCGAGCCGACCATCTCGTTCTTCTGGTCGACCGCGACGAAGCAGAGCTCTTTCAGCCGCGCCACACCGTCACGCAGGCGATAGACGGTCTTCTGCATGCGATCGGGCCCGAACGCGGCTTCGGTCATGCCCTCGATGCGGGCAGCGTCGCGCGTGCGCTCGCGCACGATGCGCATCGGGCCGTGGGCTTGCATGATCGCCTCCGCCTGGGGAACGGGCGGCCGTTATGACAGCCCCCGATCCGCGCCTCAACCGCCGGCTCGCCGTAGCGTTGCTCGCAGCGCTCGCGCTCGGTCTTGCGCTCCTTGTGCCCCGCACGATCGACGGCGGCGGCGGCGAGTTCGTCTATTGGATCGAGGACGCGTACATCCATCTCGCGCTCGCACGGAACCTGGTCGAGCACGGCGTCTTCGGCGTCACCCCGCACGGCTTCACCGCCGCCTCATCGTCTCCGGGGTGGACGCTGGCGCTTGCCGGACTGATGGCGGTCGTGGGGGCCACTCCCCTTGCCGCGCTGTTCCTCAATATCGCCGCCGGTGTCGCGCTGGCCCTCGTCCTCGCGCACGCCTTCGCGTCGACCGGCAGCGCGCGCTGGGGCATCGCTGGCGCGGCCGCCGCGCTCGGCACCATCGCGCCCCTGCCCCTCATCCTCTCCGGCATGGAGCATGTGCTGCATTGCGCCGTGTTCGTCGCTGCCGCGCTGTTGGCGGCACGACAGGCGAGCGACGAGCGGACGGCAGATCGCACGCGCCTGCTCGCGGCATTGCTGCTGTTCCTGCCGCTTCTTCGCCTTGAGAGCCTCTGGCTGCATGTTCTGTTGGCGGCGTTCGCGCTGTTGCGCGGCGACCGGCGGTTGGCCGCGCTCGCGATCGCCACCGGTGCTCTCCCGGTCGTGCTTCAGGGCGCGGTCAACCTCGCGCAGGGCTGGCCGTTCCTGCCGGCGCCCATCCTCGCCAAGACCGTCTATCTCAGCGAGGCCAATGACGGCTGGCTGGTCTGGTCGCTGAAGTACTTTCTCTGGTGGCCCGTGAAGCGCGTCGCCACCTACGTGCCCGAGCTCCTGATCCTGATGGTGGCCGCCGACGCCTGGCTTGCCTGGACGCTCTGGCGCGATCCTCGGGCGTGGCGCCGGCGGGTGTGGGTGCTGGTGTTCCTGTTTCTCGCCGGCGCCTGGACGCACGCCACCTTCGCCGCTTTCGGCTGGGGCGGCCGCTATGAGTCCTATCTGCTGGCGCTGGGGTGGGTCGCCCTCGCGGGCGCCGGCGCGGCGATCGACTGGCCGGCGCTGCTCGCCCATCGCGGCAGGCGCGCAGCGGTCGCCGGCCTCGCCGTGCTGTTGGTGATCGCGGGCAGCGTCCGCGTCTGGAACCAGCACCGCGATCAAGCGGGCGCGGTCGAAACCGTCGCGCTGCGCGATGTCTGGCCCGGCCGCTTCATCGCGACCCTGTGCCGCGAGAGTCCGTGCGAGGTTCGCGCGATGGCGATGAACATCGGTGCCCTGTCCTGGCACGCCGGGCCTCGCCTGACCGATCTGCTCGCACTGGGCGATCGCGAGGTACTGGACCTTCTGGGTCGGCGGCGCCTCGACAGTGCTGCGGTCGCGCGACTGGCGGCCGACCGCGAGATCGAGGTCGCGCTGATCTTCGAGGATTGGTACGCGACCTGGATCGGCGGCACGCCGCCGCTGGTGAAGGTGGCGACGCTCCGGCAACGCACCGACTGGCCGACACCACTGACGCTCTACGCCCGCGACGAGGCAGGTGCCCGGCGGCTGGCGGGAGCGCTGCGCCGCCAGGAGGCGACGCTGCCGCAGCGGCTCGATATCGATTGGGCGCCCGGCTACCAGTGAGCGAGATAGCCGCCGTCGACCGCCAGCACCTGCCCGGTGATGTAGGACGCCCCCGGCGAGCAGAGAAACAGCACCGCGGGTGCGAGCTCCGCCGGCTCGCCCCATCGCCCCAACGACGTGCGTTGCCGCAGCCACTGCGCGATCGCGGGATCCGATGCCCAGTGAAGATTGGGTTCCGTCCGGAAGTACCCGGGCGCCACACCATTCACCGTGATGCGATGCGCGCCGAGTTCGGCCGCGAGCGCGCGGGTCAACCCGTCCACGCCGGCCTTGGCCATGGTGTAGACCGCGTCACCTGCTTGCGCGATCGGGCCCGCGATTGAGGAGATGTTCACGATCCGCCCGCCACGACCGCCAGCGATCATGACTCGCGCGGCGAGTCGGGCGAGTTCGAAGGGCGCCAGCAGACCGGTGGCGATGACCCGCTCGACCGAGGCGCGGTCGAAGTCGAACAGCGCCCGACGATCCCGCGCGCCGACATTGTTCACCAGAATGTCGAGGCGACCGCTTGCACCCTCCAGCCGCGCGAGCGCCGTCGCCGCGGCCTGCGAATCGGCGATATCGAAGGGAAGCGCCCGAGCCCGTCCACCTTCACCGGCGATGGCACCAACCGCCTCCTCCAGCGGAGCCGCGCTGCGGCCGTTCAGCCAGACCTCGGCGCCCGCACCCGCCAGCGCCCGCGCGATCTCGCGCCCCAGTCCCCGGCCCGCGCCGGTCACCAGCGCGACCTGCCCGGCGAGGTCGCCCGCCATTCAGTCGCGGCCGAGTGTGGCCATCAGCTCGCGCCATTCGCGGGCGCTGAGGCCACTCGACTTCTGGTCGACCGTCTCGCCCGCCAGCATCCGCCGCACGATCGCGATGCCGGTGCGCGACAGTCGGGCACCGCCCAGCGCGTATTCCTGGAAAGCGTCGTGGGTCATCGGACACCAACGCCTGAGCGTGTCCACCATCACGTCGGCATAGGCGCAAATCTCGTACTGCGCGTGGCTATCGGCGCGCAGCGACAGGAAATGCATTAGATTGTGCAGGTCGGTCTTCCAGTACCATTGGGTATAGAAGCCGAGCGACAGGTTCATGCGCGCAAGCTCGCGCGCAAGGCCAGAGCGCTCCGGGTCGAGCGGCTGGCCGTCCTCGCCCTCGTTCAGCATCTCCATGTAGTGCTCGTAGGCGAGCTCCGCGTCGCGCTTCAGAAGATCGAACACCCGGGCGGCCTCCCGCCCTTCGAGCACGCCGGCGCGGCCCTGGCGGTTGGTGCTGCTCTGCGCGGCAAGGTGCTCGGGCGCCGGCAGGTAGAACTCGTTGTCGAGGATTGAGTAGCGCGCCGAGTACTCGTTCACGTTGGCGGTGCGATGGCGGATCCACTGGCGCGCGACGAAGATCGGCAGCTTCACGTGATACTTGATCTCGCACATCTCGAACGGCGTCGTATGCCGGTGGCGGATCAGGTAGTTGATGAGGCCGCGATCCTCGCTCACCTTCTTAGTGCCGCGACCGTAGGACACGCGCGCGGCCTGCACGACGGCGGCGTCGTCGCCCATGTAGTCGACCACCCGCACGAATCCGTGGTCCAGCACCGGCAGCGCCGCGTACAGCACTTCCTCCAGCGCCGGCACAACGGCGCGCAGGGTCGGGCGAGGCTCGCCGCGCGCCTGGTCGATTTCGGCCTGCTGGGCCGCGGAAAGGGGCATCGTCGTTTCCTTGATGAGTGCGCGCGGGACTGTAGTCGCCCGCCGCCGCCTCTCACCATGGGGAAAAGAACGCGCGCCCGGCGGCCGCCTTCAAAATGCCCGGCGAAAGGCCTATATTGGCGATGTCGGGAAACCGACTATGGCGATAAACGCCGCGTGGCATAAGCGTTTCGGACCCGGGGGCGGTACCCGGCGCCTCCACCATTCCTCGCACCGGTCCGCCGGCGCGATCGAGGGGGCGAAATAGGATCGACGAGCGTGGTAAAGGCGCGGTTTTTGCTCGGTATGGTTCCGCCGTGACGGGCCACACACAAGTGCCAACGATAACGACGTTGCACTCGCTGCTGCCGCCTAACAAGCGGACGTAAGCGCGGTTTCGGGAGGGCACCGGGCAACAGAAGCCCTCCCACTTTCCTTCCATCGACATGGGCCGGCGCGGCCGTTGACTCTGGCTGGAGCCAAGCCGATGCTCGATCCAGGATCAAAAATGGCCGAACGTTTCCAATATGAGTCGCTAGTCGACGACGCTCTGCGTAGCGTCGTGCGCAAGGTGTTGACCGATGTCGCGGCCAAGGGCCTGCCGGGCTCGCACCACTTCTACATCAGCTTCCGCAGCACCGAGCCCGGCGTGCGCATGCCCGACTATCTGCGCGCGAAGTATCCCGAGGAAATGACCATCGTCTTGCAACACCAGTACTGGGATTTGGTGCTGGACGACGAGCATTTCGAAGTGACGGTGAGCTTCAACAAGCAGCACGAGCGGATTCGCGTGCCGTTCACCGCGCTCTCGGCCTTCGTCGATCCCTCGGTGCGCTTCGGCCTGCAATTCGACCGCAAGGACAAGGGCACCGTGCCCGGTCCGGCCGTCGTGCCGCAACGCGCCGACGCCGCATCACCAGCCGCGTTGCCGGCGCCCGACAAACGTCCGGCAGGCGCCGCGTCGCCGACGCCTGAAGGAGCCCCGGCCGAGCCAGCCGGTGAGGCGGCGACGGCCGCCGATGAGGCCGGCAAGGTCGTGAAGCTCGACCTCTTCCGAAAGAAGTAGACGCCGGATCGAGGTTGCGGCAGGGAACGCCGCGCCCGGCGAGGAGTGACCCATGCCCGAATTCCAGTATCAGGAAATGTTTCCGCACGGTGCCGACACGACACCGTGGAAGAAGCTGTCATCCGACCATGTGTCGGTGCGTTCGTTCGGCGGTCGCGACGTGCTCTGCGTCGAGCCCGAAGCGATCACGCTGCTCACCGCCCAGGCCTTCCGGGACATCTCGCACCTGTTGCGGCCGGGACATCTCGCGCAGCTGACGGCGATCCTCAAGGACCCCGAAGCGTCGGACAATGACCGCTACGTCGCGCTGGAGATGCTGAAGAACGCCAACATCGCCGCCGGCGGCGACTTGCCGATGTGCCAGGACACCGGAACCGCGATCGTGATGGGCAAGAAGGGCCAGGCGGTGTGGACCGGCGGCGGCGACGAGGCGGCGATCTCGCGCGGCGTCTACAAGACCTACACCGAGACCAACCTGCGCTATTCGCAAGTGGCGCCGATCTCGATGTTCAAGGAGGTGCAGACCGGCACCAACCTCCCCGCCCAGATCGACATCTACGCCACCGATGGCGAGGAGTACGAATTCCTGTTTATCGCCAAGGGCGGTGGCTCGGCCAACAAGAGCTTCCTGTACCAGCAGAACCCGTCGGTGCTGAACGAGGCGGCACTGCTCAAGTTCTTGGACACCCAGATCCGCACGCTCGGCACCGCCGCCTGCCCGCCCTATCACCTCGCCATCGTGATCGGCGGCACGTCAGCGGAGATGAACCTCAAGACCGTGAAGCTCGCCTCGACGCGCTACTACGACGATCTGCCGGAGACCGGCAACGCGCACGGGGTGGCGATCCGCGACCGCGCGATGGAAGCCAAGGTGCTGGAGCTCACCCGCAAGATGGGGATCGGCGCGCAGTTTGGCGGCAAGTATTTCTGCCTCGACGTGCGGGTCATCCGCCTCGCCCGCCATGGCGCCTCGGTGCCGATCGGAATGGGCGTCTCGTGCTCGGCCGACCGCCAGGCACGCGGACGGATCACGCGCGACGGCATCTTCCTCGAACAGCTGGAGACCAATCCGGCGCAGTTCCTTCCCGAGGTTGAGCCGACCCAGCTTTCGGGCGATGTCGTGCCGGTCGATCTCAACAAGGGCATGGCCCATACGCTGGCAACGCTCGGCCGCCACCCGGTGAAGACGCGGGTCAGCCTGACCGGAACGCTGATCGTCGCGCGCGACTCCGCGCATGCGCGGCTGAAGGAGCGCATCGACCAGGGACAGGGGCTGCCGGACTACTTCAAGCAGTACCCGGTCTACTACGCGGGTCCCGCCAAGACGCCGGCCGGCATGCCGTCGGGTTCGTTCGGCCCGACGACGGCTGGCCGGATGGATTCCTACGTCGATCTCATGCAGGCCCATGGCGGCTCGATGGTCATGCTGGCCAAGGGCAACCGCAGCCGCGCCGTCGTCGACGCCTGCAAGAAGCATGGCGGCTTCTATCTCGGCTCTATCGGCGGCCCGGCGGCGATTCTCGCCCGGAACTGCATCCGGAAGGTCGAGGTGCTGGAGTATCCCGAGCTCGGCATGGAAGCGATCTGGCGGATCGAGGTCGAGAACTTCCCGGCGTTCATCGTCACCGACGACAAGGGCAACGACTTCTTCGCCGACCTCAAGATCTGACGCCGGAAAAAGAATGACCCGGGAGGTTTCCCTCCCGGGTCAGTCCGCTGTCCCGCGACGCTCCGGCAAAATTCCCCAGAACCGGATCGTCGCGTCCCCCCAAACTCGTCGTTCAGCCGCGGCAGCCGTCTTCCGCGTTCGCGCACCAGCGGTCGATCCAGACATTGCCGTAACGGGCATTGATGACCTGCAGCCAGCTGCCGCGGCAGCCCAGCACGCGGAACTTCATGTCGTCGCCTTCGATGCGCGCGATCTGGCGGCCGAGCAGACCAGGGCGGTTGAAGACCGAGATGGCGCCGTCGACGCGGGCATCGACCGCCAGCGCGTCGGCAGGGATCCAACCCACGCTCGGAGCCACCGTCGCTGCACCCGCATCGTAGTTCTGAGCCGAGGCCAGCGCGATCTTCGCCCAGCCACCCTGGCTGCCGGTGATGGTGACGATCGAGGTGATCGGCTCGCCCGCCGCGTCGCCGCGGACCGCGAGACGCCCGACCAGCGCACCTTCCGGCGTCGGTTCGGCCCGAACGACAAGATCCTCGCCGGCCTGCAGAAGAGCATAGGCCCGGGTCGGGACGCAGGAGCCCGGTTCACCGGTGCTGGCGTCGACCGACTGCTGAACCACGGTGAAAGCCGCGAAGGCGGCGACCGTGCCGACGATGGCGCGAATCATGTGATGTTCCCCAAGTTGCGCCGGCGGATCCCCATCCACCGGCCCCTCTTTCCCACGGCCGCCATCTAGCCCGGCGGAGACGGCGGAGTCGCGTCGGGTTTTGTATGGATTGTGTCGCAGGGCACGCCCGGAATCGCGTGTGATATCAATGGCTTGCGGTTAGTGCGTGCAGTCCGCACGCGGGTCAAAGCGGGCGGCGCGATACGGCCGTTACAGGCGCCCTCGAATCTTTCAGATCCAGCTGGCTCAGCCGGATCGCAGCGCCGAAGAGCGAGGCAGCGCCGGTCGCGCTACTCGGCGGCGGCGGCGGCCTTCTTGGCGCGCTTGCGATCCTCGGGATTGAGGAAGCGCTTGCGCAGCCGGATCGACTTGGGCGTCACCTCGACCAGCTCGTCGTCCTCGATGTAGGCGATCGCCTGCTCGAGCGACATGCGGCGCGGCGGCGTGAGCCGGACCGCTTCATCCTTGCCGGCGGCGCGGATGTTGGTGAGCTGCTTGCCCTTCAGCACATTCACATCGAGATCGTTGCCGCGGCTGTGCTCACCGATCAGCATGCCTTCGTAGACCGGCGTGCCGGGATCGATGAACATCGGCCCGCGCTCTTCGAGGTTCCAGAGCGCGTAAGCCACCGAGATGCCCTCGGCATTGGCGATCAGCGCGCCGTTGCGTCGCCCGGCGATGGGGCCGCGAAACGGTCCGTAGGAATGGAACAGCCGATTCATGACGCCGGTGCCGCGCGTGTCGGTCAGGAACTCGCCGTGATAGCCGATCAGGCCACGCGAGGGCGCGAGGAAGACCAGACGCGTCTTGCCGGCGCCCGATGGGCGCATGTCCTGCAGCTCTCCCTTGCGCAGCGAGATCTGCTCGACCACGACGCCGGTATGAGCGTCGTCGACATCGATCACGACTTCCTCGATCGGCTCCTGGCGCTGGCCGGTGGCGGGATCGGTGCGGAAAAGAACGCGGGGCCGGGCGACCGCGAGTTCGAAGCCCTCGCGGCGCATGGTCTCGATCAGAACGCCAAGCTGAAGCTCGCCACGACCGGCGACCTCGTAGGAATCGGCGGTCTCGCTGTAGCGCACGCGGATCGCGACGTTGCCCTCGCCTTCGCGCATCAGACGGGCGCGGATCATGCGGCTCGTCACCTTGTCGCCCTCGCGGCCGGCATAGGGCGAGTCGTTCACCATGAAGTTCATGGCAAGCGTCGGCGGATCGACCGGCTGGGCCGGCAGGGCGAATTCGACCGCCGGATCGGCGAGCGTGTCGGCCACGGTCGCGGTCTTGAAGCCGGCCAGCGCCACGATATCGCCCGCCTCGGCCAGATCGATGCCCTGGCGCTCGAGACCGCGGAAGGCCAGCACCTTGGTCACGCGAACCTGCTCGATCTCGCGCCCCTCGCGGGTCATGGCACGCAGTACCATGTTGGGTTTCACCGAGCCCGAACGGATGCGACCGGTCAGCATGCGGCCGAGGAACGGATCGGTGTCGAGAGTCGTCACCAGCATGCGGAAGGGCTGGTCGGCGTCGATCTGCGGCGCCGGCACATGGCGCAGGATGAGATCGAACAGCGGCGCCATGTCCTTGCGCTCGGCCTCCAGTGAGGTCGCCGCCCAGCCCTGCTTGGCTGAGGCGAAGAGCGTCGGGAAATCGAGTTGCTGGTCGTTCGCTTCCAGGGCGGCGAACAGGTCGAACACCTCATCGTGAACCTGATGCGCGCGCGCATCCGGCCGGTCGACCTTGTTGATCAGCACGATCGGGCGCAGCCCCAGCCGAAGCGCCTTGCCGACCACGAACTTGGTCTGGGGCAACGGACCTTCGGCGGCGTCCACCAGCACCACCACGCCGTCGACCATCGAGAGGATGCGCTCGACTTCGCCGCCGAAATCGGCGTGGCCCGGCGTGTCGACGATGTTCACCCGCACGCCGTTCCAAACCACCGAAGTCGCCTTGGCGAGGATGGTGATACCGCGCTCGCGCTCGAGGTCGTTGGAGTCCATTGCCCGCTCGGCGACCTGCTGGTTGTCGCGGAACGTGCCGCTCTGCTTCAGCAGGCAATCGACCAGCGTGGTCTTGCCATGGTCGACGTGCGCGATGATCGCGACGTTGCGGATGTCCATCGTGATTTTCCGGGGGGTTCGGGTGGGCCGGGCTTATACCGGCGCCCCCCGCCCGCGGCAAGGCGCCTTGAGGCGGCCTGACGCCGCTGCCACAGTCGAAACCATGCGCAAGAGATCCGTCACCCTCGACGGCCACAGCACCAGCGTCTCGCTGGAGGACCCATTCTGGTCCGAGTTGGTGAAACTCGCCGAGGCGCGCGGTCAGTCCCTCAACGCGCTCATCGCGGGGATCGACCGCACGCGCGAACCGGCAACCAACCTGTCGAGTGCGCTCCGTCTCTTCGTGCTGGCGGAGCTGCGACGGAAGATCAGTCCAGTTTGAAGCCGCGCCGGCGCACGAAAGCGCCGAAATCGGCCCGCTCCGGCACTGAATATTGCCGCGCCTTGTCCTCGGACCAGCCATAGGACTCGGCCGTCCCGAAGCGCTCCACGGCGCGCTGGGTGCGATAGGGCTGCACCGCTTCGCGACGGCGATCGTAGTCGGCGATGCGCGCTTCAAGATCGCGTTCGTCGTAGCGGTCGCGATGTACGGTCACGTCCAGCGGCAGGCGCGGGCTCATGACGCCGGCGAAAGACGGCCAACCCATCCCCAGGCCCGCCACCGGAAAGACGTGCGACGGCAGGCCGAGAATCTCCGCCACCTCGGCGGCGCGATTGCGGATGGCGCTGATCGGACAGGTGCCGAGTCCCGCCCGATCGGCGGCGGCCACGAAGGTCGCCAACACGATCCCGGCATCGACCGCGGCGTTGAAGAAGGCGTCGAGATGGTCGTTGACGAAGGGCCGGTCGCGCCACTCGAACAAGAGCCGATGCCGCCGATTGTTGCCGCAAAACACCAGCAGCACAGGCGCCGGAACCACCCAGGGATTGTCCGGCAACAGCGCCTCGATCCGCGCCCGCTGGGCGGGGTCGGCCACGATCACGATATCGGTCTGCTGCAGGTCGCTCTTGGAGGGCGCCGACAGCGCCACCGCGCACAAGGTCTCGACCAGCGCGGGATCGACCGGCTTTTCCAGGTATCGGCGCATGACTCGCCGGTCCGCCATCGCGGCCAGAGTGTCGACCCCTTGCGGGGCGTCCGCCAGCGCCGGCGCCGCGCCGAAACGGGCGCGCAGCGCGCCCAGCAATCGATCCAGCATCGGCCCCTCAGCGCCCGAAAGGATTGGGCAGGGTCAACCCGCGCTGCTGTTGCTGCTGCGGCTGCGTGGTCGTACCGCCGCGTTGCTGCTGCTGCCCGCCGCCAAGTCCCAGGATCAGCGACTGCACGCCGCCACCGCCGCCCTGCTGCGGTTGGGTTGCCCCGGGCAGCGTGCTGGTCATGCCCGGCGGGTCCTTGGCGGTACCGCGCGCGACGTTGATCGACGGCGAGCCCGTCGGGCCCTTGGCGGTCGTGATCAGGTACGGCGCCGACGTGTCCTCGGCGATGACGAAGTTCACCGTCGTGTCGGTGGTCGAGTTCACGAGGTTGGTGCGGCTCACGACATTGGCAGTCGCGCGATTGCCGTTCACCACCAGGCCGTTGGTGGTGAGGGTGCCCTGGGCGATGTCAGCTCGGCCGCCGATCACGTTGTTGTGGTTCACGAAGCGGTTCAGCACCAGCGAGACCGCGTTCAGCATGTTGCCGACCGAAGAGCCGCCGCGCTGGCCCGTCGCCGCCATCACGTTGCCGAGGGTATTGTCGATCACCGCGCCGGCCGCACCAGTCGCCGCCGAGCCCAGCACCTGCAGCGCCTTGTCGGTCGTCACGGTGACAGCTCCGCCCAGCGCCGTCCCGCCCGCCAGCGAACCCTTGATCTGGTCCGGCGTCGTGCTAGTGCCGCGCAGCGCGATCCCGGTGGCACTCAACTTCCCGTCGATCGTCACCTTGGCGAGTGCACCGCCGAAGACGTTGCTGCCGGACGTGGCCTGCAGCATGTCACCGATGTCGATGTTGTTGGCGTTGCCCTTGAAGTCGAGGTTGAGCGCGGGCTGGCTGGCGTTCACCGTGCCCGTGAGATCCAGCGCGCCGCCATAGAGGCCGCCGGTCAGCTGCTGAAGGGTCAGCACGCCGTCCTTCAGCGTCGCCTGGATCTGCGCGTTGGTGAGGCGCAAGGGACCGTTCACCAGGCTCGCCGCCTGCAACTTCACTGACGCGTCGAGCACGCGCATCGGCGAGGTGTCGATCGGCTTGTTGTTGCTGGCCGCAGCTTGTTGTCCCCGTGCCGGCGGCGCACTCCCGCCCAGCTTGCCGAGATCGAGCCCGCCCGGCGCACGAAGATCGGCCGTGACTGTCGGTCGACCGGCTAGGCGAGCGTCGACCGAACCTTCGACCGTCTGGCCGTTCAGCCCGAGGCTGCCCCGCCAGGCCACCGACTGCGGCGCACCCGAAGCGGCGCCCGGCAGCGCGAGCGTGCCGGTCGCCTTGACCGCCATCCCCAGTGCATTGACCGAGATATCGCGCAGCGTCAGCTGCTCGACCGAGCCCGCGATCCCGCCACTGGCCGTGATCGGTCCCTTGGGCGCGCTGGCGCCGCCGAGCTTGGCCAGGCGCTCGAGGTCTGGCGCCTCCAGGTTGAAGGCGACATCCGGACGCGGCGTGCCGGTGATGCCGGCCACCGTGCCGCGCAGCGCGAAGCGCCCGCCCGCGAGGTTGCCGACCTTGACGTCGTTCAGCCGCAGCGTGGAGCCCGCGAGCGCGATATCGATATCGACGCCGCCGATCGTCTCCGTGTTGACGATGAGACGCGCGACCTTGGCCTTGAGCCCGATCGACGGCCCACCGGCGGCGGCCGGCGCCGCCGGCGCTGCCGGCGCGGCGGCGCGCGCCGGAGGAGTCGCCGGCTTGGCGGCGGTGGCCGGCCGATAGGCGTCAACATTGAGCGTATCGATGTCGAGCGTCGCCACGACGCCAAGCGGCGCCAAGGTCACCGCCACACCGCCGCGACCCTTGATGTCGTCCAGTTCGAAGGTCGCGTCACTCACCTGTACGGTGTTGTTGGTCCCGGCCATGCGACCGCGAAAGCTGACGCGTGCCAGTCGATCAGCCGGCATGCCAGTCGTATCGACCTGAAGCCAGGCGAGCGTATCGCGCAGCTTCGGTCCCACCAGCGAGAAGTCGCCGCTCACCTGCGGGCGCGCGGCGTCGCCGCTCATCGTCGAGCGCGCCTGAAGGACGAGATCGCCGGGCAGCGAGGCTTGCAGTTTCGGCACGGCGACCGCGCCGTTGCGCACATCGAGTTCCAGCCCGAGATTGCGGATGGTGCCCTTGTTGTAAAGGATCTCCGCGACATCCAGCGCGAGCTTCACCGTCATGTCGCGCGGCAGGCCGCCCGGCGGCGCCGTGGCCGGCGCGGCAGGTGTGGCCGGTGCGGCGGGCCGGGAGGCGCCCGTGGCCGCCGGCGGGGTTGCCGCTTTCGGCGCCGCCGCCATCCACTTGTCGAGATCGAGCTTGGCCACGCTCACCTTGCCATCGACGGCAAGGGCGGGCTTGAGGCGGACGCTGAGCGAGCCCGCACCCTGGTCCTGGCCCAGCCCCAGCTTGAAGTCGCGCAGCGCGACCGCGTCCGACGAGGCCTCAAGTTGGCCGTCGAACGAGAACTTGCCCGCCAGCATCGGCGGCAACGCGGCCGGGGGCTGCCCCGCGGCTTGCGTGAGCGCCGCGACCAGCCCGGCCAGCGAGTCCGCGGCAATGGTGGTCTTGCCGGCGACCTTCGCCTTGGGTCCAAGCTCGCTCAACGTACCCTTGAAGGCGATGCGGCCGCCGCCGGCGTCGAGCGCGATGTCGGTCGCGTGACCGGACGCCTCACGCGCGCCCAGCCGCGCGTCGAGCTTGAGCGGCGCGCCGTTGGCCACCAGCGTGCCGGCCGCAGACAGCGGACCCTGCGGCGATCCGACCGACGCCGTGAGCTCGATCTTCTCGACCGTCACATTCATGCCGGCCTTGGGATCCGAGAACGAGAGCGTGCCGTTGCGGATCGCGATGTGGCCGATCGAGGGACCGCCGCCAGCCGCGGGCTTCGCGCCAGCGGTCGGTGCGGGGGCCGCCGCTGGGACCATGTCCCAGTTCGCCTTGCCGTCAGCCGCGACCTCGAGCGCGATCTTGGGTTCCACCAGCGTGACGCTTGAAATCACCACCTTGCCGCCCAGCAGCGCAAGGATCGAGGGACTGGCGCTCACCTGGCGCAGCTCGACCATGTGCGTGGCCTTGCCACTAGGCATATTCGAGAGCTTGACGCCCGACGCTGTCACTTCGGGCGAGGGAAAGAGCGAGAGCCGGATCGGTCCCTCGATGACGAGATCGCGGCCGGTGGCCTTCTTCACCTCGGCGGCGATCTGTGGCTTGTAGGAGTTGACGTCGATCAGGCTCGGCGCGACCAACAGGCCAAGCACGACAATGCCGACACCTACGCCGGCACCGACCATGAGTTTGCGCCGCATCGGCGAGGCTCCATTTGAAACAGGTTGGCGGACTCTAGCGGACCGGCCGGCCGCCCGGCATAGGGAAGTTTGAGGATCGGGAGGAGTCCGTGGTGGAGATCGTGAACCTCACCCGTGCCCGCAAAGACCGCGCGCGCCGGGAGAAGAGCCAGGCGGCCGCCGAGAATCGGGTCCGCTTCGGCCGCACCAAAGCGGAGAAGGCCCGCGACCGCGACGACGCCCGACGGAGGAAGGAAGCCCAGACCGCGCGGCGGCTGGACGACGGCGAAACCGGAAAAACCTGAGCCGCGGCGGTTATCGCCGCGTCCGGGTCACGCGCTCGAAGAATTCGCGGGTCTGGGGCTCCGCTCCGGGACCCGGAACGGCACGCACGCTGGTGAGGTCCAGCCTCTGGCCGGTCGGCGCATCGACCAGGATCGGTTCGATCGCTCGGCCGTCGCCTCGCGTCACCAGCTCCATCGGTTTGCCATCGCGGGCGGCGGGGCCGTGCCGGTCGCCCCACTCCTTCAAGCCGACGATCACCGGAAACAGCGCCGCGCCCCGGTCGGTGAGCCGATACTCATGCCGCACCGGGCGTTCCTGATAGGCGACGCGCCGGAAGATCCCGGCCTCGACCAGCTTCTTGAGACGCACCGTCAGCACGTTGCGCGCGACGCCAAGGTTGGCCTGGAAGTCGTCGAACCGCCGCACGCCATAGAAGGCGTCGCGCACGATCAACAGCGTCCACGGCTCGCCCACGACATCGAGCGCCGCCGCGATCGAGCAATTCATCCGAGCATGGGACGTCCGCCGCATGGCCGTGAGTATAGGCAGCGACCGACTGCGGGCAACCGAACGTCGATTGCGGCTGGCCCGGTCGCATGCTTTACCCGCCACAAACCGAGGAGAACGAGATGCGGCTGGCAGGCAAGGTGGCGGCGGTGACGGGCGCGGGCCAGGGTATCGGCGAGGCGATCGCCCGCCGGTTCGCGGCCGAGGGCGCGGCGGTGGTGGTGAACGACGTCGACCCCGCGCGCGCCGGCAAGGTCGCTGCCGGGATCGAGAAGGATGGCGGACGCGCCTTCGCGCTCGCAGGCGACATCACCAAACTCGAGGCCAACCAGGCTCTGGTGGCGGCCGGACAGAACCAGTTCGGCCGGTTCGACTGTTTCGTCGCCAATGCCGGTGTCACCCACTGGAACAAGCCGATGATGGACGTCACCGACGACGAGTTCGACCGCATGTTCGCGGTGAACGTGAAGGGCGTCTATCAGGCGGCCAAGGCCTGCGTGCCGCTCTGGGAAGCGCAGGGCTCGGGCAACTTCATCGCCATCGCCTCCACCGCGGGCCTGCGGCCGCGCCCCGGCCTGGTCTGGTACAACGCCACCAAGGGCGCGGTGATCGTGGCCATCAAGGCCATGGCGGCCGAGTTCGGGCCCAAGGGTATGCGGTTCAATTCGATTTGCCCGGTGGCCACCGAGACGCCGCTGCTCGCGGCCTTCATGGGCGGCGACAACGCCGACAATCGCAGCCGCTTCAACGCCACGGTGCCGCTCGGCCGTCTTGGACAGCCGGCGGATCACGCAGCGGCAGCGGTGTTCCTCGCGTCCGATGACAGCGCATTCATCACCGGTGTGGCGCTGCCGGTCGATGGCGGCCGCTGCATCTAGAGTTTCTGCGTTCAGGTGGAACCGCGCGGGCGGCTCCATCCGATCCGAAAAGACTCTAGACGGCGCGACGTAGCGGGGACTCGAGTCGCAGGAGCGTGTAGCCAACCACCGCCGACAGCAGCGAGCCGGACAGCACGCCCAACCGCAGGAGCGGTGCCATCGCCTCGTCCTCGAAGGCGAGCGTGCCGATGAAGAGGCTCATGGTGAAGCCGATACCCGCGCAAGTGCCGACGGCATAGAGCTGGAGCCAAGTGGCACCCTGCGGCAGCCGGGCGAGACCGAGAAACACCAACGGCGCGGCGAAGGCGAAGACGCCGATCTGCTTGCCGACGAAGAGACCGGCGGCGATCCCCAGCGTCACCGGATCGGTGAAGCTCGACCACCCCATGCCGGAGAGCGACAGCCCGCTATTGGCGAAGGCGAAGACCGGCATGATGAAGAACGCCACCCAGGGCTTGAGTGCGTGTTCGAGCTTCACGAAGGGCCGCTCTTCGCCGCCGTCGGACGCCGCCGGCAACGGCAGGCAGAAGGCGAGGACAACCCCCGCCAGGGTCGCGTGAACGCCCGACTTCAGCACACAGACCCACAGCACGACGCCGACCAGGATGTAGGGCCCGAGGGCGCGGACGCCCGCACGATTGAACGCCAGCAGTATCGCCACGCACGCCGCGGCCAGCCCCAGCGACAGCGTCGACAGGTTGCTGGTGTAGAACAGGGCGATGATGACGATGGCGCCTAGATCGTCGACGATCGCAAGCGTCAGCAGGAAAAGCTTGAGCCCGAGCGGCACCCGGCTGCCCAGCGCCGCCAGCACACCCACGGCGAAGGCGATGTCGGTGGCGGCCGGAATGGCCCAGCCCGCGAGAGCGACCGGATTTCCCCAATTGAGCGCGACATAGATCGCCGCCGGAACGATCATGCCGCCGGCCGCGCCAGCCACCGGCAGCACGATCTGGCGCGGATCGGCAAGGACGCCCTCCCGGATCTCGCGCTTGATCTCCATGCCGACCAGCAAGAAGAACACCGCCATCAGCCCATCGTTGATCCAGAGCAGCAGCGGCTTGTCGATGCCGGCCGAGCCGACGGTCAGCGCGAGGCGGGTGCCAAGCAGCCCCTCGACCACGGGATCGAACGGTGTGTTGGCGAGCACGATCGAGAGCACGGCCGCCAGCAGCAGCATCGCGCCAGGCGCCGCCTCGTTGTGCAGGAGGGCTCCGAATTACCGCCGCATGTCGTGCTCCGAGGGGTTCTACCCAAATGGAAACGCCCGGGCCTTGCGGGCCCGGGCGTCCGGTGGCTGGCGGCGTGCCGCCAGCTGCTATTCGCGTTCCTGGCCGAGGAAGCTCATCAGGAACTGGAAGAGGTTCACGAAGTTCAGATAGAGGCTGAGCGCGCCCAGAACGGCGATCTTGCCCAGCATGTCCGAGCCCCAGGCTTCGGCATACTCTTCCTTGATGCGCTGCGTGTCGTAGGCGATCAGACCCGAGAAGATCAGCACGCCTACCGCCGAGATGATGAAGCTCATCGTGCCCGACGGCGAGATCATGTTCACGATCCAGGCGAGCAGCAGCCCAATCAGGCCCATGAACAGGAACTTGCCCATCCCGCTCAGGTCGCGCTTGGTGGTGTAGCCGTAGAGGCTCAGCGCACCGAAGGCGGCGGCGGTGATGAAGAAGGTCCGCGCCACCGAAGCGCCGGTGTAGCGGAACAGCAGCACCGACAGGCTGATGCCCATCAGCACGGTCAGCGTCCAATAGATGGCCTGGATCGAGCCGAGGCTCATGGTCGCCGCCTTGAAGCCGACCAGCAGCAGCAGCCCGATCGGGGCGAGCATCGCCACCCAGCCCAAGATGGTGAAGCCGACCACCTGACCGCGCGCGTTGAACTGGATGAACGTCTTGGCCAGATCCGGCGACATGAACATCAGCATGGCGACAATGCCCGACAGGGCAAGGCCAGAGGCCATGTAGTTGTAGACGCTCAGCATGTGGCTGCGCAGGCCGGCATCGAATGCCGCCTGGTCGACGGCGCCAACGCCGGCGCGATTGAAGACTTGGCTATATTCGTTCGCCATAGGTTCAGACCTCCGCGGGAGCTATGCGTCCCGTGCCGCGCATATTTGGGCTCGGATGGCCCCCGAATCAAGCGGCTTAGCGCCTTGAAAACCCGCAATCTAATTGAAATTAGTGTGAAATCCGGCGCTCACTCGTTGCGCAACAAAGCCAGCGGCCGCTGACGCAGCGCCTGCAGGGTTCCCGCAAGCCCAAAAGCCAGCGTGAGCAACATCGCACCCAACGCGACCGCGACACCCACGGCCGGCAGGAACGTCCAGTCGAGCCCCATCAGGCGGCGCACGACCACCCAGGCGCCGAGCGTCCCCACAGCCAGGGCGGCGGCGGCGGTCACTAGACCCAATGCGGCGAACTCCCAGGCGAAGATGCCGGCGATGCGCCCGCGTGTAGCGCCCAGGACCTTCATGACGACCGCCTCGTGGATTCGCCGGCGCTGGGTGGCGAGCATCGCGCCGGCGAGAACCAGCAGCCCGGCCACGATGCTGAGCGTGCCGATCACCCGCGATGCCAGCCCGATATTGCCCAGCACGCCAGCCGCCGTTTCGATGGCGTCGCGGATGCGGACCACGGTGACGTTGGGAAAGTTGTCCGTGACAGCGCGAAAGACGGCGTCCTCCGCCTCCGGTTTCGCGCGCGCGGTGGCGAGGAAGGTGTGCGGCGCGCGATCGAGCAAGCCGGGCGAAAAGACGAAGACAAAATTGATCGAGAGCGTCGTCCACTCGATGCGGCGCAGCGAGGCGATGCGCGCCTCGATGTCGCGACCGAGCACGTTCAGGGTGATGTTGTCGCCGACCCCGATGCCGAAGGCCGACGCGAGCTCGACGTCGAACGAGATCAGCGGCGGCCCGCGGTAGTCGGCCGGCCACCACTCGCCCGCCACCAGGCGCGTACCCTCGGGCATGCGCGCGGCATAGGTCACGCCGCGATCGCCCTCCACCGCCCAGCGCGCATTGGGCGGCACCTGGATCTCGCTCACCGGCCGGCCGGCGATCCGCACGATGCGTCCGCGCAGCGACGGCACCTTGTCGACCTGCCCCGCGCCTGGAACGGCAGCGATAGCCGCCTCGAAGGCCGGCATCTGGCTCGACTGGACATCGACGAAGAAGAACGCCGGCGCGTCCTGCGGCATGCGCTTGGTCACCTGCTCGCGCAGGTTTCCCTCGATCAACGCGGTCGCCACCAGAACGGTGAGACCGAGGCCGAGCGAGAGCATGACGATGGGTGTGGGCGCGCCGGGGCGATGCAGATTGGCGAGCGCCAGCCGCAGCGCGGCGAAGCGCGGCTTGCCCGCTCGCGCCGCCGCCCACATCACAAGACGCGCTAGCGCCGGAAACGCGATGAACGCGCCGATCGCGCCGATCGTGAACCAGATCGCGACCCGCCGCTCGTCGGCGGCAAGAATGGTGAAGCCCGCAAGCACCGCTGCCGCACCGCCGACCGCCACAATCTCGACCCAGCGCAGCCGCGCGCGATCGACCACGGCGCCCCGCATCAAGGTTGCGGCCGGGACCAGCCGGGCCCGCAACAGCGGCAGGAGTGCGAAAACCAGAGTCACCAGGACACCGAACGCCGCCGCGATTGCGAGCGGCCGCAGATAAACGGCCACACGGGCGCGGACGGGAAGAATCTCGGCCACAGCAGCATCGGCAACAAAGGGCAACGCGGCGCCGCCGACGATGCCGATCACGATGCCGATCGCGGCAAGAACGCCCAGCTGAAGCAGATACGTCGTGAAGACGAGATCGCGCGGCGCACCGACACATTTCAGGATGGCGATGGTGCGGGTGCGGGTCGCGAGAAAGCTCGACACCGCATTGCCGACACCCACGCCACCGACCAGCAGCGCGGCCAACCCGATCAGGCCGATGAACTGGGTCAGCCGATCGAGCCACGTGCGGATGCCCCCGCCTGCCTCGGCGAGCCCGCGCAGCCGCCAGCCCGCCTCGGGGAACCTGCGCTTCAGCTCGTCCAGCACCGCGCGGTCGGAGGCGCCGGGCGCCAGCCGCAGCCGGTACTCCCAGGTGAGCAGGCTGCCCGGCTGGGCGAGACCCGACTCCGCCACCGCGCCGAACGACATCATCAGGCGCGGGCCGAGGCTCGCGAAGGCGTTCAACCCGCGATCGGGCTCGCGATGGATGACCGCCCGCAGCTCGACGACGACCTCGCCGACACGCACCCGATCGCCGAGCGCCGCGCCGAGCCGCGCCAGAGCGGCTTCCTCGACGACCGCCCCCCACACGCCATCGCGCCGGGCGAGCGCGACTTCGAACGCGACGCCATCGCGCAACTGCATCGCGCCATAGAGCGGGTAGGCATCCTCGACCGCCTTGAGCTGGACCAGCGCCGGACGCTGCTCCGGCTTGACCGGCCGTGCCATGGCGCGGCTATCGATCCAGCGCACCAGCGTGCCGCGCTCGCGCATCGCCGCCATTTGCTCGGCCGTGGCCTCGCGATAGAGCAGCGAGATCGCAACGTCGCCGCCCAGGATCTCGCGGGCATCGGCGCGTAGCCCTTCCTCGACTGCGCGGCTGAACGACAGGATCGCCGCGATCGCACCGACACCAAGCGCCAGGCAGGCGATGAACAGGCGGAAGCCCGACAGGCCGCCCCGCATCTCGCGCCGCGCCAATCGCACGGCGAGAGGCAGAGTCGCCGCGCTCATTGGGCGGCGATCCGCGCCGCCGTGCGCCCGTCGTCGGTCACTTGCCCGTCGGCGATGCGCACCACCCGGTCGCACCGTTCGGCCAGGGCCATATCGTGGGTGATCAGCAGCAACGTGGCACCATCGGCGCGCGCGAGCTCGAACAGCAGGTCCATCACCTGCCGGCCGGTCGCGCCATCGAGATTGCCGGTCGGCTCATCGGCCAACAACAGCTTTGGCCGGCCGACAAAGGCGCGCGCGACCGCGACCCGCTGCTGCTCGCCACCGGAGAGCTGCGCCGGATAGTGGCTGAGGCGATGGCCGAGCCCGACCCGCCGCAGGGCGCCCTCCGCCAGCGCGAACGCATCGCCCCGACCGGCGAACTCCAGCGGCAACGCGACGTTCTCCATCGCCGTCATGGTCGGAATGAGATGAAATCCCTGGAACACGATGCCCAGATGATCGCGCCGCAACCGCGCGCGCGCGTCGTCATCCAGCGGCCCGAGGTCCTGACCCGCGACCTCGACGGTCCCCGAGGTCGCGCGCTCCAGCCCGCCCGCCACCATCATCAGGCTCGACTTGCCGGCGCCCGAGGGGCCGACCAGCGCGGCGACCTCGCCGGGGGCGATTTCCAGTGAAACACCGCGCAGGATGTTGACCGTGCCGGCATCGCTTGCCATGTCGAGATGGACGTCGGCGAGCCGCACCAGCGGGCGCGGCGGGGATTGCGGCGAAACAGTCAAGGGAACTCCGGGGCGAACGATGTCGATGCTCTCTGCATATGGCGGTTCTACGGCCCGGATCAACGCACGGTTTTGTTTAGTTATGTTGCTGCTGGCGGCATGGATCGTGCCGGCGGCAGCCCAGAGCCCGCCGGTGCGTCTCGCGGTGCTGGGCGACAGCCTCGCGGCGGGATACGGGCTGAAGCCGGAGCTCGGCTTCACCGCACGCCTTGAGGCGGCGCTGCGCGCGCGCGGCCGCGCCGTCGAGGTGCTGAACCACGGCGTGTCGGGCGACACGACCGCGGGCGGCGTGGAACGGATCGACTGGATGCTGGGCGACAAGCCGGACATCGTCCTGATCGAGCTCGGGGCCAACGACGCGCTGCGCGGCCTCGATCCGGCCGAGGCGGAGCGCAATCTCGACCGCGCGGTCGTCCGTCTCAAGCAGGCGGGCGTCGCGGTCTGGCTCGCCGGCATGCTCGCGCCGCGCAACTTTGGCCCTGAATACGCGGGACGCTTCGATCCGCTCTATGGCCGCCTCGCTTCCCGGCATGACGTGCCGCTCTACCCATTCTTCCTCGACGGGGTGGCGCAGGTGCCGGACCTCAACCAGCCCGACGGCATTCATCCCAACGCCCGCGGTGTCGAGGTCATGGTCGACCGCATCCTGCCCTTCGTCCTGCAACAGCTCGATAGCCATGCCGCGTCTGTTCGCCGCCCTGCCCGTCCCTGACGAGATCGCCGACGCGCTGGCGCCGCTGCAGAACGGCGTGCCCCAGGCCCACTGGGTCCCCGTCGAGAACCTGCACATCACGCTGGCCTTCATGGGCAATGTCGAAGGCGCGACGCAACGCGACCTCGTCGACGAGCTGGGCGACATCGCGGGGCCGCCCTTTGCGGTGCGGCTGTCGGGCGTCGAGGCCTTCTCCTCCGGCAAGCGCCCGATTGCACTGGTCGCCAAGGTCGAGCGCGGCGAGCGGCTGGACTGGCTCCAGCGCAAGGTCGCGACGGTGGCGCGCAACTGCGGTGTCTCGCTGGAGCGGCGCGCGTTCCGGCCCCATGTGACACTGGCTCGGTTCGCCGACGACGCCGAGACCGGCCATCACCTCGCGCAGTTCCTGGCCAGCCACGCGCTGTTCTCGGCCGGACCATGGATCTGCGAGGGCTTCGCGCTCTATTCCAGTCACCGCGCCGGCGCCGGCCGCGCCTACGTGGCAGAGGCCGAGTACCCGCTCACCTTCTGACCCGGCGCCGCGCTATACTGCTCGCCCGTCCGGAGGAACCGATGGCCGCACCGTTCCGTCTCGTCCCGATCGACGCGAGCTTTGGCGCGACGGTCACCGGCCTGTCGTTGCGCGACCTCGACGCAGAGGGCTTCCGCGCCCTGTACGACGCCTGGCTCACCTACGCGCTCCTGATTTTTCCCGGGCAGCATCTAGATCGCGCCGCGCAGATCGCGTTCGCCCGCCGCTTCGGCCCGCTCGAGTTCGACATCGCCGCCCTCAGCAACGTGAAGAGCGATGGATCGCTGCGCCGCGAGGCCGACAACGACGACATGATGAAGATCCTGAAGGGCAACATGGGCTGGCATGCCGACAGCACCTACATGCCCGTGCAGGCCAAGGGCGCCGTCTTCACCGCCGAGATCGTGCCGCGGTCGGGCGGCGAGACCGGCTTCGCCGACATGCGCGCGGCCTGGGATGCGCTCGACCCCGGCCAGCGCCAGCGGATCGAGTCGCTGGAGGCACGGCATTCGCTGCACTACAGCCAGTCCCGCATCGGCCATGCCACCGCTCGCGCCGACGGAGAGTATTCAGGCTATGGCCTGCACGACGGTCCGGTGTCGCGCCGGCCGTTGAAGAAAATCCACCCCGAGACCGGCCGTCCCTCGCTGCTGATCGGCCGGCACGCCCATGACATTCCAGGCATGAGCCGCGCGGAGTCGGAGGCCTTCCTCGATGGGCTGGTCGAGTTCGCCTGCCAGCCGCCGCGCGTCTGGCATCATCATTGGCAGCCGGGCGATGCGTTGCTTTGGGACAATCGCTGCCTGCTGCATCGCGCCACGCCGTGGGACATGACCGAACCGCGCGTCATGTGGCACAGCCGCATCGCGGGCGATCCGGTCAGCGAAGCCGCGCTCGCAGCCTGACGGATCGAAAGGCGACGGAATCGCGTGAGCGGTGCCCTCTAAATCGGGAACGCTCTACTCCGCCTGAGACAGGTGTGCGCGCAGCGTCGTGCCGGCATAGGCCGTGCGCAGGCGGCCGCGCCGCTGCAGTTCCGGCACGACGTGATCCACGAACTCCTCGATCGCGCCCGGAACATGGGTCGGCGAAAGCATGAACCCGTCGCCTCCCACAAAGTCGATGTAGGCTTCCATCTGATCCGCGATGTCGGCGGCGGTGCCGACGAATTGCGGCAAGCCAACGCTTTGTCCGTGATTGCGGGCGACCTCGCGCAGCGTGAGCAACCGGCCCTCGGCGGTGCGGTAGCGGGTCTGCATGCGCTGCAATTGCGGCTCGGTGCGGTGCGCCATCACTGTGTCGAGCGGCAGGATGGAGAGATCGAAGTCGAGGTGCGCCGACAGGATCGCTAGTCCGCCCTCCAGCGGCACCAGCGCGTTATGCGCGTCGCGACGCTCCTCCGCTTCCGCGCGGCTTGATCCCAGGATCGGCTGCAGGCCGAACAGCACCTTGCAATCGTCGGGCGCGCGGCCCGCCTCGGCCGCGGCCTTGCGTATATCGTCACGATAGGCGCGGGCGCCCGCGAGGTTGGGCTGGATGGCGAAAATCGCATCAGCGTGCCGGCCGGCGAAGGCGCGGCCTTTGGGCGACGTGCCGGCCTGCAGGATCGCCGGGCCGCCCCAAGGCGAGGGCACGACGTTGAGCGGACCCCGCGAGCGGAAGAACCGGCCCTCATGTTCGATGCGGCGCACCTTCGCCGGATCGACGAACGTCCCCGACGCGCGGTCGGCGCGCACGGCGCCCGGTTGCCAGCTCGCCCACAGTTTGCGGCAGACCTCGAAGAACTCGTCGGCACGGTCGTAGCGCTCGTCGGTCGGCCGCATCGCCTCGCCGTGATTGGCGGCCTGGTTGTGATTGAGACTGGTGACGACGTTCCAGCCGGCGCGGCCATGCGTCAGATGATCGAGCGTCGCCCACAGCCGCGCCGCGTGGAACGGCTGCTGGTGGCTGACCGAGTACGTGGCCGCGACGCCGATCTTCTTCGTCGCAGCCGCCATGTAGGAGAGCAGCGGGATCGGATCGTGCTCGGGCGCCTGCGCGGCGTGCCGCAACGCCGGGTCCATCGAGCCCGTGTAGGTGTCCGAGATGTAGTTGAGGTCGGCAAAGAACACCATGTCGAACAGCCCGCGTTCGCAGGTGCGCGCGATGTGCTGCCAGAAGGCGGGCTCGGTCCACGCGAAGCCGCGCTCTGCCGTCTGCGGATGCCGCCACATGGCGAGGCTATGCCACGTCGGCCCATGCACCATGAACTGCGCGAGATGCAGAAGCCGCTTCATGTCACAGGATCCTGCTCTTGCGGTCGCCCCAGTAGCGGTCGCGCAGCAGGCGCTTGTAGAGCTTGCCGGTCGGAAGCCTCGGCAGCTCGGCCTCGAAGTCGATGGTGCGCGGGCACTTGATCGAGGCGAGATGCTGCCGGCAATAGGCGATCAGGCGCTCGGCCGTCTCCGCCGTCGCGGGCACGCCGGGCACCAGCTGCACCACGGCCTTCACTTCCTCGCCCATATCGGGGTTGGGCACGCCGAACACGGCGGCGTCGGCGACCTCGGGGTGGCTGATCAGCAGGTTCTCGCACTCCTGCGGATAGACGTTCACGCCCCCGCAAATGATCATGAAGGTCGCGCGGTCGGTGAGATGCACGAAGCCATCGTCGTCGACATAGCCGACATCGCCTACCGTGCTCATGCTGCCGTCCGTGGAGCGCGCCTCGGCGGTGCGGCTGGGATCGTCGAAATACTCGAACGGCGTCGCGGTCCTGAACCACAAGGTTCCCGGTGTGCCCTTGGGCACCGGCTTCATCGCCTCATCGAGGACATGCAGCTCGCCCAGCAGCACGCGGCCCACCGTGCCCTTGTGCGCCAGCCACTCCGCGCTGTCGCAGGCGGTGAAGCCCAGCCCCTCGGTGGCGCCGTAGTACTCGTGAATGATCGGACCCCACCACGCGATCATCTGTTCCTTCACCGGCACCGGGCAGGGCGCGGCGGCGTGGATCGCGATCTGCAGCGAGGAGAGATTGTGCTTCGTGCGCACCGCGTCGGGCAGCTTCAAGAGCCGCGAAAACATCGTCGGCACGAGCTGGCTGTGGGTCGCCCGGTAGCGCTCGACCAGCGCCAGATACTGCTCGGGATCGAACTTCTCCATCACGATCGCGGTGCCGCCGGATCGGATGGTCAGCCCGACCGCGGCCTGCGGCGCGGAGTGGTACATGGGCGCGGGCGAGAGATAAATCATGCCATCGCGGTAGCGCCACAGCCGGGTGAGGAAGGTGAAGAGCGGGCCCGGCTCCGAGGGTGGCCCCTCCGCGAGCGGCCGCAAGATGCCCTTGGGTCGGCCGGTGGTGCCCGACGAATAGAGCATCGCCGTGCCGATCGCCTCGTCGGCGATCGGGCTCGCCGGCCGGCCGCGCACAGCCTCATCAAAGGTGATCACCTTGCCGCCGTCGCCCGGACCGTCGACGCAGACCGCGATCTCGACCGCGGGGCACTGCGCCAGCGCGGCCATCGCGGTCGCGCGCCTTGCCTCGGAAAAGAACAGCACGCGCGAGCGGCTGTTGGTCACGATGTAGGCAAGCTCCTCAGGCGTGAGGAACGAGTTGACGCACGTGTAGTAGAGACCCGACCGTTCGCCGGCGCCGCAGATCTCGATGAAGCGCGGATGGTTCTCCATGAACATCGAGTAGTGGTCGAGGCGGTTCAGTCCGCGCGCGCGCAGGAAGTGCGCCAGGCGGTTGGTGCGCGCCTCCAGCTCGCCATAGGTCACGGACTCGCCTGACGAAGCCATGATGAAGGCGATGCGCTCGGGGTGGCTGGCGGCGTGACGGCCCGGATACATGGATTTCCCCGTTGGCGTTTCAAACGAAAGTGAGCAGGCGGCGCGGATTGTGCACCAGAATGGCGTCGATCTCGGCCTGATCGTAGCCGCGCTCGCGCATCAGCGGCACGACATTGCGGAAGATATGGCCATATCCGTGCCCGCCGAAGCTCTGCAGCCGCGTGCGATAGCAGATGTCGTGGCTGATCACGACGCGGTCGAGGTGGCCCCGCCGAATCAGCGCGCGGATGAGCGCCAGCCGCGTAGAGTCGTTGGGCATGTCGATGTCGGAGAGGCTGTAGTAGCTCGCCTCTTGGCCGAACAGGTCGAACTCGACGGTGACGCCCGTGTCGGCGAGTCGCAGCAGCCGCTCCTCATCGAAGATCGTGCGATCGATATGGCTGATCACGATGCGATCCGTCGGATGGCCGATCGATCGCGCGAAATCCGCGACCTCCTGCGGCTGATCGGGGTGGCGGCCGGGATGGACATTCAGCGCGGCGCCGGTTTCCTCCTGGGCGAGGAACGCCGCCCGCATGACGCGCCGCTCGCTCGGCGTCCACGGCGCCTGGCAGCCGATCTCGCCGATCATGCCGGCGCGAACGTCGGTGCCCCAGGCGCCCTCCAGCACCTGGCTCGCCATCTCGGCCGCGAAATCCTCGATCGGACGCGCGTGATGCTCCGGCGGCTGGTAGTCGTTCACGTAGTAGCCGCAGCCCATCACCAGATGCACGCCGGTACCCTGCGAGATGCGCCGCAACCCGGCGGGGTCCGGTGAAAGGCCGCCGCAGGTCAGCTCGACCACGGTCTCGCCGCCCTCGGCTTTGAGCGCGCCGAGTTCGCGAACGGCGATGTCCTCGAGGTCGAGCAGATACTTGCGGCCCGCCCGTTTGAGGCCGCGGCCGTAGTTCATCTGCCAGACATTCTCGAGCGTGATCTCGGGTCCGAGATCGTTGGCGCCCCGCGTGCCGGGCGGGCGGATATCGCACAGCACGTGCTCGTGCATCAGCGTGCGCCCGAGCTTCTCCGGCGCGAGCAGCCCCAGCACCGTCTGGATCGAGCCGCGCAGTTCGGTCCGCGACAGTCGCGTCACGGCGCCGCGCTCACTGCGGCTCAAGCTTGGCCGCCTCGACCACCTTCTTCCACTTCACGTTCTCGCGCGCGATGTGCTCGGTGAGCGCTCGCGCATCGCCCACCAATTCGGCGGCGCCCGCGTCGCGGATCTTCTTCACCACGGCCTCGCTCCGCATGCCCTTCACGATCTCGTCCGACAGTCGCTTCACGACCTCGGTCGGTGTGCCGGCCGGCGCCGCGACATACCACCAGGGCGCCGCATCGAAGCCCGGATAGCCCTGTTCGGCCACCGTCGGCACGTCGGGCGCGGAGAACCAGCGCTTGGACGACGTCACCGCGAGGCATCGCAGCGCGCCGCTCTGGAGGTGCTGCAGATAGGGCGGGAGATTGTCGACGGTCGTGAGGATGTGGCCGGCGAGCAGATCCTTCAGCACCAGCGAACTGCCGCGATAGACGATGTGCTCCATCTTCAGACCCGCGAGCGACATGAAGTACTCGTGCGCGAGATGGCCCGACCCGCCGATCGCGGGTGAACCGTAGCTGAGTTTGCCCGGCGGCTGGCTCTTCACGTAGGCCACGAACTCCGCCAGCGTCTTGGCGGGGAACGAGGGATGCAAGGTGTATCCGTTCGCCACCTCGCCGACGAGCGCCACCGGCGCGAAGTTGGCGTTGGTGAAGGGCATGCTCTTGTAGAGAAAGTGATTGGTTACTGCGGTCCCAATCGTGCCCAGCAGGATGGTGGCGCCATCGGCCGGAGCCTTGGCGACGATGTCGGCGCCCACGTTGCCGCCGGCGCCGGTTTTGTTGTCGACCACGAACTGGCCGCCCGTCGCGTCGGACAGGAGCTGCGCCACGACGCGACCCAGAATGTCGGTGGTGCCGCCAGGCGCGAAGGGCACGACCACCCGAACCGGCTTGTTGGGATAGGCCGCCTGTGCCCAGCCGTGCCGGGCAAGCTGGGGCGCGGCAAGCGTGCCCGCGGCGGCGGCAATGAGCGTGCGGCGACGGCCGATCTTGAGCATGGCGTTCCTCCCTTGGTTCGGGTGACTATAGCGCCTCCAAGGCGGAGGCCAATGTGGTCGCGAAATTGACGGGCTATGCGGATCGCGTGTCGGTCCGGCCGGGCGACCGGATCGCGTTCAGCGTGTCGGCGGTGGGGCCTGACCCGGTCCGCGCGCGTGTGGTGCGCATCGTGTCGGGAGACCCCAATCCCGCCGCGCCGCCCCGCAAGTTCGTCGCCTGTCCGGAGATTCCCGAAGCGACCTTCCCCGCGACACCGCGCAGCGCGCACCCCGGATCCTATGCGGAGATTCCGACCGGGGTGGGTTTCGCGCTGCCCGCACGCGTCAGGCTCGACGCCATCATCTGGCCGACCTTGCCGCAGTCGGGTCCGCAGGCCGTGCTCTCACGGCGTGACCCCGCGACCGGCGCCGGCTTCAGCCTGTTGCTCAGCGAGACCGGCATGGTGCTGGAGACCGGAAGCCTGCGCGTTCAGACCGGAAAGAAACTGCGCCGACGCGCGTGGTACGCTGTGTGGGCAGAGATCGATACGGCAAAGGGCACCTGCACCGTCGGTCAGCGGGCTCTGAAGCCGGTGTATGGCACCGACGATTCGGGCGAGGCGACGCTCGCGGGCGCCGTCCGGCCCGACGGGGGCAGCGCGATCCTGATCGGCGCCGATGCGTCGGCCACGGCCCCGGGGCAGCGTTACTTCAACGGCAAGATCGAGGCGCCGGCCATCGAGGGCGTGGCGCGCTGGGACTTGTCCAAGGGTATCGGCACGCTCGACGTGACGGATACCGGGCCGCGCCGCCTGAATGGTCGCTTGGTGAACCTGCCGACCCGCGCGATGAAGGGACACAACTGGACCGGCGTCGAGCGCGACTGGAAGCGCGCGCCCGAACAATACGCCGCGATCCACTTCCACGACGACGATCTGCACGATTGTCGTTGGCCCGAGAGCGTCGGCATCACCATCCCGGCGACGCTGCCGAGTGGCGTCTATGGTCTCGCGCTCTCCTGCGGGCGCGAGAGCGACACGATTCCGTTCTTCGTGGTGCCGACGCCGGGCGCGCGGCGCGCACGCGTCGCCTACCTCGCCTCGACCTTCACCTACCAGGTCTACGCCAACTTCTCGCGCGGCCTGTTCAGTGACGGCTTCCGCAAACGAGTGAAAGACTGGCAAGCCGCGCCCAACAATCCCGACGACCATCTCGAGTACGGTCTGTCGACCTACAATCGTCACCGCGACGGGTCGGGGGTCGCCTATTCCTCGTGTTTGCGGCCGATGCTCACCTGGCGGCCGGACTTCGTGTCGTTCAACGGCGGCGAATCGGGGCTGCGGCACCTGCCGGCCGACACGCACCTTCTGGCGTGGTTCGATCGGATGGGCATCGCGTTCGACGTGCTGACCGACGAGGAACTCGACCGCGAGGGCCCGGCGTGTCTCGCCCCCTACAAGGTCGTGGTGACCGGCACTCACCCCGAGTACCACACCGAGGCGTCGCTCGACGCGCTGCAGGGCTACACCGAGACGGGTGGCCGGCTGGTCTATCTCGGCGGCAACGGGTTCTACTGGCGCGTGGCGCGCAGCGCGGCGGTTCCCGGTGTGATCGAGGTGCGCCGCACCGAGGGCGGCATCCGCACCTGGGCGGCGGAGCCCGGCGAGTATCACCACGCGCTGGACGGCGCCTATGGCGGATTGTGGCGCCGGTCCGATCGCGCGCCCAACTTGCTCGCGGGCATTGGCTTCTCTAGTCAGGGCCTGTTCGTCGGCAACGGCTATCGCCGGACCGCGGCCGCCGACGACCCCGCCCATGCCTGGGTGTTCGAGGGCGTGCGCGAGCGCCTGTTCGGATGTTTCGGTCTGTCGGGTGGCGGCGCGGCCGGTTTCGAGCTCGATCGCGTCGATCACGATCTCGGCAGCCCGCCCAACACCGTCATTCTCGCGACCTCCGAGGGTCACGATCCGACGAAGTTCGTCGTGGTGCATGAGGAGCGGCTGGGCTTCGACACCACGATTCCCGGCGAGAGCCTCGCACGGCTGATCCGCGCCGACATGGTCCATCTCGAGAAGCCGCGCGGCGGCGCGGTGTTCTCGACCGGCTCCATTACCTATTGCGGCAGCCTGCCCACCAACGGCTTCGACAACGACGTGTCGCGGCTCACCTTCAACGTCGTGAACCGTTTCGGCGAACTTGGCCTCGCCTGGCCGTTCGCGCCCTCCGGAGGCTAGACGCCCATGTCGCGCTTTCTCACCGTCGGCGCCGCCCAGCTTGGTCCCATCGAGCGTCGTCACTCGCGTCGCGAGGTGGTCGAGCGGCTGCGCGCGCTGCTGGAGCAGGGCCGGCGTGCCGGCTGCGAGCTGGTGGTTTTCCCCGAACTCGCACTCACGACTTTCTTTCCCCGATGGTGGATGGAAGACCAGGCCGAGATCGATTTCTTTTTCGAGCGCGAGATGCCGTCGGCCGACACGGCGCCGCTCTTCGAGGATGCCCGCCGCGCCGGTATCGGCTTCTGTCTCGGCTACGCCGAACTGACACGCGAAGACGGCCGCACGCGCCGCTTCAACACCGCGATCCTGGTCGAACGGGACGGCCGCATCGTCTCGCGCTACCGCAAGATCCATCTGCCCGGCCATGCCGGCCACGAGCCCGCCCGCGCCTTCCAGCATCTGGAGAAGCGCTACTTCGAACCCGGCAATCTCGGATTTCCGGTGGTCCGCGCCTTCGGCGGCCTGATCGGTATGTGCATCTGCAACGATCGGCGCTGGCCCGAGACCTATCGCGTGATGGGGCTGCAGGGCGTCGAGATGGTGCTGCTGGGCTACAACACGCCGCTGCACAATCCGCCGGCGCCCGACCATGACGAGCACAGCTGGTTCCACAACGCGCTGTCGCTGCAGGCCGGCGCCTACCAGAACGGGACCTGGGTCGTCGGCGTCGCCAAGGGAGGCATCGAAGAGGGCGTGCCGTCACTCGCCGACAGCATGATCGTGGCGCCCTCGGGCAAGATCGTCGCGCGCGCGCCGTCGGTCGGCGACGAACTGATCGCCCATCGATGCGATCTCGACGCCGGCCGAAGCTACAAGACCACGACCTTCAACTTCGCGCTGCACCGCCAGCCCGAGCAGTATCGGCTGATCGTCGACCGCAAGGGCGCCATCGAGCCGCCTTAGAGTCCCATTGTTCAGGAGGATCGCACGAGCGGTTCCCCTTGGCCGAAACCGTTCCCGGCGCGATCAGTCCGAGCCGCGCGTTTCGGTCGAGCGATCCCAGAAGTTGGGCACGACGCGATTGGTGTAGCCCGACACGAAAGGCCGCTCCTCGTGCGTGCCGGAATCGTAAACGTGGCGACGCACCGCGCCGATATTGCCGCCATAGACATGGATGCTGATCGAGCTGCGGTCCTTCAGCACATTCGACACCTGATGGATGTCGCCGCGCGAAGGCCGCAGCACCTCGACATCGCCCGGCGCGAGCACCGACAGGGAACCGAGGCTCAGCCGGCCGCTTGCTGGATCGCGCACGAAGGCCTGCGAGGTCTCCGAGCCCCGCAGCATCCCAACAAGACCCCAGACGCAGTGATCGTGGACCGGTGTCAGCGCGCCAGAAGCGCAGACGAAGCTCACCACCGAGAACCGCTCCAGCGGATCGCACCACAAAAGGTTCTGGGCGTAGCCGTGCGGCGGGCCCTGGGCCGCGAGCTCGGGCAGCCAGTCGTCGTGCCGCACCAGATCGGCGAGCAGCCGGGCGCCCACCTCGACGATGGCATCCTCGTCGCGGTCCTGTACGGCGCCGCCTACAAGCTGCGTCATGTCGGCAATGAAGCGGCGCAGCCGCGCAGAACCGGTGGCGCTCATCACGGCGCGGGGCGCACGCGCGACGTGCGGACCGGCAGCGAGAGAACCGCCTCGGAATCGGCGCCCAGCGCAGGCGGCGCACGCCGGATCGGCGGCGTCTTGCCGTCGAAGCGCACCGGGAACCGGAGCGTCCGCGTCGTTCCGCCACCGGGGAGCGCGATTTCCGTCAGCCAATCCATGTGGTGCACCTGCGGATCGTCCAGGATTTCGGCGTAACCGTTGATCCGGCCGTGCGGCACGCCCGCCGCCTCGAACGCAGCCAGCCAGTGATCGACCGATCGGGCGGCGAACCGCTCCTCAAGCACGACGCGCAACGCCTCCTGATTGGCGGCGCGCAGCGCCGTCGTGGCGAATCGCGGATCGGACCCGAGCTCGGGCAGTGCCACCACCTCGACGACCGACGCCCAGAGCCGGTCGTTGCCGGCGGCGATCACGAAGTGCCCATCGCTTGCGCGAAACGCGCGATAGGGCGCGTTGCGCGGATGCGCCGATCCCAGTTTGCGCGGATTGCGGCCGGTGCCGAAATACTCGCTGGTCTGGAGCGCGGCGATCCCCAGGCTGGCGCCCAGCATCGACACATCGATATGCGCGCCCTCCCCGCCTTGCTGCACGCGCCGCAGCACCGCGGCGATCGAGAAGGCGGCGTAGAGCCCGGCGCTGAAATCCGAGACCGGTACGCCGCACTTCACCGGCGCGCCGCCCTCCTCGCCGGTGACGCTCATGATGCCGCTCATCGCCTGCACCGTGACGTCGAAGCCGCCCTCGCCCGCGCGCGGTCCGGTCTGCCCGAACGCGGAGATCGAACAATAGATCAGTGTCGGCTTCTCGGCGCGCAGCGCCGCCGCGCCAAGACCCAGCCTGTCCATCGCGCCGGGCCGATTGTTCTCGATCACGACATCCGCCGAGAGCGCCAGTTCGCGGGCCGCAAGCGCATGCCCGGGATTCTTGAGGTCGAGCACAGCCGAGCGCTTCTCCCGGTTGAGCGAGGCGAAGTTCTCGCTGAAGCCGTCCCGATGCGGCGGCCACTGCCGCAACGTGTCGCCGCCCGGCGGCTCGATCTTGACGACATCGGCGCCCAGATCGGCCAGCAGCGAGCCGCAGAACGGACCGGCCGCCACCTGGCAGAATTCGACAACCTTCACTCCGGCAAGCGGCAGCATCCCGATTCCCCTCCGCTCGCGGTTCAGCGGCGTGCGTCCTGCGCCACATAGCGCGGCCAGTCGTGCGCGGCGATCTGGTCGAGGGACGGCGTCGGCTGGCCGAAGCGCAGCTGGTACATCCAGTAGTTGGCCAGCACGCGCTGCACGAAGTCGCGTGTCTCATTGAGCGGGATCGACGCGATGTAGAGCATCGGATCGTGCAGCGCGCCCAGCGAGGAGTCCCAGCGCGCGACATTGCCGGGCCCGCCATTGTAGGCCGCGACCGAGCGCACGAGGTTGTTGTCGATCGAGCCCTCGGACATCAGGTGGAAGATGTATTGCTGGCCCATCGAGACGTTGTAGCCGGGATCGTAGGGATTCATGCCGGCGCGGTCGGGCAGGAACCGCGTCGTGACGAGGCGCGCCGTGCCCGGCATCAGCTGCATCAGCCCCATCGCGCCCGCCCAGCTGCGGGCCTTGGGATTGAACGCCGATTCCTGGCGCATATGGCCCAGCACCAGCGCGCGATCGACGACCCATCCCTCGGGCGGCGACCAGGGCGGGATCGGGAAGCTCGCCCCGTCGTAGCCCTTGATCAGATGCCGCTGATCCCACGCTGCGTTGGCCACCCGCGCCGACAGGGCAGGGAGACTGGCGCGCTGGGCGAGCGCCAGCACCGCCTCGATGTAGCGCGGGTCGGCGTCGATCGAACCCGAGTAGAGCTCGCGCTCTGCCGCAGTCGCGGCACCGAGCTGCAACAGCGCAAGCCCGCGACGTCCGGTGCGATCATCCGACAGCAGCCGCACCCGATCGCGGTCGAGTGCCGGCACCGACCAATCGGGCTCGATGCGCATGCCAAGCGCGCGCTGCGCCACCAGCCCGTGGAAGGTCCGGCCATAAAGGGCGGCCCGCTTGAGGTAGGGCGCGAACTTGTGCGGATTGCCGGCCAGAAGGTTGGCCCGTGCAGCCCAGAAGGCGCCGGCGCTCAGTGTCCAGGAAGACGCCCGATCCGGCGGCGCGTCGGCGACCAGCTCGAACCGGCGGGCCGCGTCGCTCATCGCACCAGACCGGAACGCGGACATCGCGGCGATCCAGTTCGCGTCCGGCGCGCCGGCACTCTCAACCGGCACCGCGACGCTGTTCTGGGCGTCCGCCTCCAGCGCGCGGGTGCGAACGCGGCCGCGCCACATCTCGGTCTCCTGCGGACCGAGAACTTCCGTGGTGGTCGGCCGGTCCAGCAGCACGCGGGCGGCATTGAAGCCGCCATCGGCGATCATCCTGTCGAGCTGTGCCCGCAGGCCCTGGGCGCGACCGGCATCGGCGCCACTAACGGTGCGCGCCGCCGCGAAGCTGGGCGACGCCTGCGCCTGCGACACGAACGAGGAGGGCGTGAGCTCGGCGGCGCCCGCCGTTCGACGGGCCAGCGCCAGACGATAGATCGCCGGCGCGTCAGGGTGATCGTTGAACTCCTGCAGCCAGGCGGCAAGTTGGTCGAACCGCGCGGCGTAGCCCGGTGCGAGCAGGCGCTGTGCGCCCACATATCCCATCAGGGTGCGATCGCGCAGTTGGGCGATTTCGGCGTCGGCCTGTCCCCAATTGCCGCCCGCCTGCGCCTGGAAAATGCGCCGGTAGCGCTCGCGGCTCTCGGCATCGAGAACCTGGGGCAGATCGGCCACGGGCGCGATCTCGTCGAGCTCGATCACCGGCGGCGGCGGCACAAACACCGGCCGGCGCGGCTGGGCGACCGGTCGCGCCGGCGGCCGCACAGTCGTCGCGGCGGCGCGCTGCGTCGCCGGCGACGCCTCCGGGCGCGGGGGCGGCTTGGTCGTGCTCTGGGCGAGAGCGCCGCCCGCGACCAGGGTCGCCATGGCCAGGACTGCAATCGAGGTGCGGATCATGGCCGAACCCTAGTGGCAAGCGCGCTGGGGCGGCAAGCGCGAGCTGGGTATAGTCAGGCGAGGAGGAACCCCATGACCCTGCATCAGGAACGCGCCCGTGCCATTCGCGGCCTCGTCGATCGCGCCCGCGCCACTCTCGCCCGCCACGGCGAGGGCCGTGCTGCGCTGGCCGAGATCGGCGCCGATCTCGCGAAGCTCGCCGGTCGCGCTGAGCTGTTTCCGCAGGACGCCTATCCGTTGGGCGCCGATGGCGGCATCTATCGCCTGAGCGAGGATCCCGACCGCCGCTTCGCGCTCTACGCCTCGGCCGGTGGCCCGGGCAAGAAAGTGCCGCCGCACAATCACACCACCTGGGCCACGATCGCGGGCGTCCATGGCGCCGAGCACAATGTGGTCTACGAACGGCTCGACAATCGCGCCCGCGCCGACTTCGTGCAGCTGCGGGTCGCTCGCGAGAAGACGCTGAAGCGTGGCGACGTGATCGACTTTCTGCCCGACGAGTTCCACCATATCGAGACGCCTGCCGGCACCGGGAACGCGCTTCACCTGCACTTCTACGGCCTGAGCCTTGAACATCTGCCCGACCGCGTCAGCGTGGACATGGCGACCGGGACCGCCAAGCGCTTCATGGCCCGCGCCAAGATCCTGACGCCGCTGATCGAGGTGGCCGACGTCCAGACCTTGCTGCGCGCAGGAGAGGCTTTCGCGTTCCTCGATGTGCGCGAGGAAGGCGAGTTCTCGACCGAGGGCCATCCGCTCTTTGCCGTGCCGCTGCCTCTGTCGAAGCTGGAGCCACGGGCCCACGCGCTCCTGCCCGATCCGCATGTCCGGATCGTGCTGATGGACGGCGGCGAGGCCGGCGCGGACGCGCGGGCCAATCGCGCGGCGGCGGCGCTGTCGCGGCTGGGCTACACCGACCTCGCGGTGATGCGGGGCGGGCTCGCGGGCTGGAAGGCCGCGGGCGGCGAGGTGTTCACCGGCGTCAACGTCCCCTCGAAGGCGTTCGGCGAAGTGGTCGAGCATGAATGCGACACGCCGCGCATCGATGCCGCCGACCTCCAGAAGCTGGTCGATGCCGGCACCGACATGGTGATCCTGGACTCGCGACCCTTGCCCGAGTTCACCAACATGTCGATCCCCGGCGGCGTCGACTGCCCCGGCGCCGAGCTGGTCTATCGCGTGAAGGACTTCGCACCGCGGCCCGAGACGTTGGTGGTGGTGAACTGCGCGGGTCGCACGCGCTCGATCATCGGCGCGCAATCGCTGATCAATGCCGGGTTGCCCAACAAGGTGATGGCATTGAAGAACGGAACCATGGGCTGGCACCTCGCCGGCCTGAAGGTGGCGCGCGGCGAGACGCGCAGCTTCGGCCCGCAGGGCGACGGCGCCGCCCGCTTCGCCCGCGGCGCGGCCGACGAGATCGGCCGGCGCTTGCCGATCCGACGGATGGACAAGGCCGGACTTGAGGCACGACTGGCCGCGGGTGGTGCGGTCTACCGGCTCGATGTTCGCGATCCGGCCGAATACGCCACCGGCCACCTGCCCGGCTTCCGGCATGCCGCCGGCGGCCAGCTTGTGCAGGCGACCGATCAATATGTGGGCACGCGCAACGCCACGATCGTGCTGCACGACAATGACGGCGTGCGCGCCACCATGACCGCGCATTGGCTGGTGCAGATGGGATGGAGCGACGTGCATGTGCTGGAGCATCGCCCGACGGCGGGGGAGCTCACGACCAAACCCGAGCCCCGCTACCCGGCGGGCTATCGCGTCGCCGAGTTGGCGGGCATCGCGCCGGCCGAGCTCGCCCGCACGCTCGATCGCGCGATCGTCGTCGATCTCGATACCAGCCTGCGTTATCGCGATGGCCATGTGCCCGGCGCCTGGTTCGCTGTTCGCGCCCATGTCGCGAAGCATGTCGCGGCAATGCGCGCGGCGACGCCGAACGCCGAGCGGATCGTTCTCTGCGGACCCGACCCCGATCTGCTGGCGCTCGCGGCGGCGGCGCTCGCCGATGCGGGTTTGCCGGTCGTCGCGCTCGCCGGCGGATTCAAAGCGTGGCGCGACGGCGGTCACGCCGTCGAGACCGGACACACCCGAATGGCGGATCCGCCCACCGACGTCTGGTACCGGCCGTACGACTTCAAGGACGACGTCGAGGCCGCGATGCGCCAGTACCTCGACTGGGAGGTCGATCTGGTGCCGCAGGTGGCCCGCGACGGGGCCGCGCGGTTCCAGGTTTTCAGGCGCTGAAGGGCATCGCTAAATCCTTGCAGAACAAGGGAAATCGGTTCCTTGACAGGGACCGACACAGCCCCTAGACATCCGCCCGCACACGGGCGGCGGCACCTCATTCGGGGCGCGGTCGTCCGCACGCGGTGGCGATGGAACCTCCCTCACGCGAAGCCAAACCGGACTACGATCCGGACGGCGACCGGCGGCGGGTCGACGCGCTGGACGCGCGCCTTGCGGCGGCCCGGAAAAACGTCGGCAAACCGCGCGAGGACAGCGGATTGTCGCACCGCCAGACGGGCGTTGCCTACCGTGTGTTGGTGGATATGATCGCGGGCCTTTTGGTCGGGGGCTTCCTCGGCTGGTGGCTCGATCGTTGGTTGGGGACGACGCCCTGGGGCCTGGTGGTGATGACCATCCTCGGTTTCGCGGGCGGTGTGAACAACGCGTGGCGCGCCATCAAGGCCTACTCGGCCGGTGCTACACGGGATGCGGACCGAAACCGGGAACCGCGTCTGCCCTGACAACGGCGTGCGCGGCATCGAGTGAAGCGGGGACGACGTGGCCGGAAACAGCAGCCCGATGGAGCAGTTCGAGATCAAGCGCCTGGTCTCGTTGAAGATCGGCGGACTCGACGCCTCCTACACAAATTCCGCGCTCTGGATGACCCTGGTGGTGATCCTTGCCACCGTGGTCTTCGTGATCGGCACGCGCCAGCGCGCGCTGGTCCCCGGCCGCCTGCAGTCGGCCGCCGAGGTCGGCTACGAATTCATCGCCAACATGATCCGCGACAATGTGGGCGACGCCGGCCGCAAGTACTTCCCCTTCATCTTCACGCTTTTCATCTTCGTGCTGGGCTGCAACGCGCTCGGCATGATCCCCTACTCTTTCACGCCGACCAGCCACATCGTGGTGACCTTCGCGCTCGCCGCCGTGGTCTTCATCGGCGTCACCGTGATCGGCTTCGCCCGCCACGGCATGCACTTCTTCTCGTTCTTCCTGCCCAAGGGTGTGCCGGCGGTTCTGGCGCCGCTCCTGGTGGTGATCGAGGTCATCTCCTACTTCATGCGCCCGGTGAGCCTGTCGGTCCGGCTGTTCGCCAACATGCTGGCCGGCCACACGATGCTGAAGGTGTTCGGCAGCTTCGTGGTCGGCATGGGCATCATCGGCGGCTGGGCGCCGCTTGCCTTCATCGTGGCACTGACCGGCCTCGAGCTGCTGATCGCCTTCCTGCAGGCCTATGTCTTCGCGATCCTGACCTGCCTCTACCTCAACGACGCCATCCATCTCCATCACTGACAAGGTACGAAAGGAACATCCCATGGACGCTTCTGCCGCCAAGCTGATCGGCGCCGGCCTCGCCACCATCGCCCTCGCCGGCGTGGGTGTCGGTATCGGCAACATTTTCGGCAGCTACATCGCCGGCGCGCTGCGCAACCCCGAGGCCGCCCCGCGCGTCTTCGGCAACGTGATGCTGGGCTTCGCGCTCACCGAAGCGGTCGCGCTGTTCGCGCTGGTCGTGGCCTTCATGCTGCTGTTCGTGTTCTGATCGTCCTCGGACGTTCGGGAACTCCGACCATGCGCAAGACGGCCTCTGCCGCCCTCGCCGGTACCCTCGTCGCGATCTGGGGTAGCGCCGCGCTCGCCAAGAGCGGCGGCATGCCCCAGCTCAATCCGGCGGACATGGTGCCCCAGCTGGTGTGGCTCGCGATCGCGTTCGTCGCGCTCTACCTCGTGATGTCGAAGCTGGCGATCCCGGCTATCGGCGGCACGCTGGCGGCGCGACAGGGCCGGATCGACGGCGACCTGGCGGCGGCCGAGCAGGCCAACGCCGCGACCCGCGATCTGGTGGCGAGCTACGAAAAGCGGCTCGCCGACGCCCGTGAGGAGGCCCGTCGCACTGTGCGCGAGCGCGCCGACGCCGATCAGGCGACGGCGAACGCGCGGCAGGCCGAGACGCAGGCGCGACTGAACGCCCGCATCGCGGAGGCCGAAAAGCGCATCGAGGCGCAGCGCGCAGAGGTCATGTCCGGACTGGGCAGCCTCGCCGCCGGGATCGCCGCCGACATGTTCGCCAAGGTCTCCGGCCGCACGGCCGATGCCGGCGCACTGGCGGCTGAGGTCGCGACGGCGCTCAAGGGAGGCACGCGATGATCGGCACCGCATGGGCCGCCGGCAACGGCGCGGGCGGCGGTGGACTCTTTTCCGATCCGTCCTTCTGGGTTGCGGTCGCGTTCGTCCTGTTCTTCGTCGCTGCCGGCAAGATCCTGTGGAAGGGTCTCAGCGGCGCGCTCGATAAGCGCGGCGCCGATATCGCCCGCGCACTTGCCGACGCCGAGCGGCTGCGCGACGAGGCGGTGAAGGCCCGGGCCGACGCCGAGCGCACCCTCGCGCAGGCGACGGCGGAGGCCGAGGGAATCATCGGCCAGGCGCGGACTGACGCGGAGCGCATGCGCGACCGCGCCGCGCAAGGCCTCGAGAACGCGCTGAAGCTGCGCGAGCAGCAGGCGCTGGACCGCATCGCCCAGAGCGAGGCCGCGGCCGCCAAGGAAATCCGCGATGTCGCGGTCGATGCCGCGATGGCCGCGACCCGCGCGCTGCTGAAGCGCGACCTGGCCGCCGGTCAGGCCGGCGCTTTGGTCGATCAGGCGATCGCCGAGCTGCCGCGCCGCCTCCACTGACGTCGAGAGTCTTTTCGATCCGGCAGGGCTCAGCCGGAGCCGGAAGCACTCCAGGCCCGAGCGACTGCAGTGACCCCGCGGAATCCCCGCGGGGTTTTTCGTTTCAGGATTCGGCCGCTTGGCCCGCGAGCTGTGCCTGGACGTCGACCTGCCCGCCGCTCGCCTTGTCGAGGAAGGCCTTGTTGCGCTCGCGCAGCTCGGCGTCGGTGTCGCCATAGAGGAACGGCAGATAGGCGTAGCGCGTACCCTTGGTCACCGGCAGCGCCTCGTGCAGCAGCGAGCAGGAGAACACCACCGCGCCGCCCGTCGGCGCGCGGTAGGCCTGCTGGCCGAACTCCGGCACCCGCAGATCGCCGCCCTCATATTCCTGGGCGTTGAGGTTGATGGTGACCACGAAGCGGCGGTGGGCGGTGCCTTTCGTCGTGTTGTCGCGATGCGCCTTGAAGAAGCCGCCCTCGGTCGAGTCGTAGCGCGCCACGATGTGCCGCTCGATGCGCGTCGGGTCGAACTGAAAGGAACGCCGGATCAACGGCGCCAGCCGCCGATAGACGCGGGTCATCGCCGCCTCGCGGAGCCGGGTGTCTTCGATCTGGCAATCGCGACGACGCTTGAAGCTGTGGTCGATCTTGCCGACCGTGTATTCGCCCTCCTGGCGCATGAAGCCGGAGTCCTCGCCGCCCCGACCATTGTAGTAGTCGATCAGCGCGCGACAGAAGGACGGCTCGAAGACGCGTTCGGCAACCAGCACCGGCGCATGATTGATCGAGTGCGCCGTCGCTTGCCAGGTGGCGAGCCGGCGGATGCCCTCGACCAGCGGCGCGATCGCGGGCGCAGTGTCGGCCTCGCTGACCGCGACGGATTGCAGGCACCGCAGGCCGCGGTCCAACGCCACTACGCCCGCCTCGACCGGCCCGTCGGCGGTCAGCGGCGCGCCATCGGCCGTCGTGACGGTATAGCCGAACTTCGCCGCCAGCCGTCGGCGTAGTCCATGAAATAGCGGATGCCCGGCAGATTCTGATCGATGCCGTAGGCCGCGAGATCGTCGGGCGAGGACACGACATAGAAAAGCATCAGGTGCGTGTCGTCGAACGCGGCACGCGCCGCCTCGACCTCGGCTACCAATCGTTTGCCGGCCGTGTTCACCGGATGGCCGGGGAACAACAGCAGCACCGGGCGGCCGGCCACGGTGTCGAAGTTGAACTCCGGATTGGAGGGCGATGGCGCCTGGAAGAACGGCGCCGGCTCGCCGAACAGCAGTTTGCGCATGGCGGCAGCATATCACAGCCGCCGCGCCCTCCCCATCCCGGCGTCCGGCTGCTACTCCGCCGCCATCCGTTGCGGTCCGCCCTCGGGGCTGCGGTTCGACGGGCGCCAGCGCAACAGCGGCTTGCGCGCCGCCAGCGTCTCGTCGAGGCGCCGGCGCGGCGCCAGCCGCGGGGCGGCCTTGAAAGCCTCCACCTCGGTGCCCGACTTCGCCCGCTCCGCGAGCGACCGCAGCGCGGCGATGAAGACATCGAGGTCTTCCTTCGCCTGGCTCTCCGTCGGCTCGATCAGCATCGCTCCATGCACCACCAGCGGGAAGTACATGGTCATCGGGTGATAGCCCTCGTCGATCATCGCCTTGGCGAAATCGAGCGTGCTGACGCCGGTGTCCTTGAGGAACGAGTCATCGAACAGCGCCTCGTGCATGCAGGGCCCCTCGAAGGCCGGGCTCATCACGTCCTTCAGCCGCGCCATCACGTAGTTCGCCGACAGGACGGCGTCCTCCGATGCCTGCTTCACGCCATCCGCGCCGTGACTCATCATGTAGGCGAGCGCGCGGCTGAACATGCCCATCTGCCCGTGGAAGGCCTTCAGCCGGCCGAACGGTTTGCCCTCGCTGGATCCGCCCTCCTCGGCCACCCGCCAGCCCGTGGCATCCTTCACCACCCACGGGTGCGGTGCGAAGGGCGCCAGCGCCGCCGACAGGACCACGGGACCCGCGCCCGGACCGCCGCCGCCGTGCGGCGTGGAGAACGTCTTGTGCAGGTTGATATGCATGCAATCGATGCCGAGATCGCCCGGCCGCACACGACCCGCGATCGCGTTGAAGTTGGCGCCGTCGCAATAGAAGTAGGCGCCGGCGGCGTGAACCGCGTCAGCGATGTCGACGATCTCGCTCTCGAACAGCCCGCAGGTATTGGGGTTGGTCAGCATGATCGCCGCCACGTCCGGAGCCAGCGCAGCCTTGAGCGCGGCGAGATCGACACGCCCCCGCGCGTTGGCCGGAATCGGCTTCACGGTGAAGCCGAGCGCCGCGGCCGTCGCGGGATTGGTGCCGTGAGCGGACTCCGGCGCCAGCACGACGCGACGGCGATCGCGTTCGCCGCGCGCCTCAAGGGCGGCCGCGATCGCCATCATGCCGCACATCTCGCCATGGGCGCCGGCGGCCGGCGACATCGCCACGGCCGGCATGCCGGTCAACGTCTTCAGCCAGTGGGCGAGCGTGTCGATCAGTTCCAGCGCGCCCTGCACCGTCGAGACCGGCTGCAGGGGATGCAGATCGCCGATGCCGGCCAGACGCGCGACCTTCTCGTTCAGTCGCGGATTGTGCTTCATCGTGCAGGAGCCGAGCGGATAGACGCCCATGTCGATGGCGTAGTTCTTCTGGCTGAGCCTTGTGTAGTGCTGCACGACCTGCGGTTCGCTGAGGCCGGGCAGACCGATCTCGCCCTTGCGGCGCAGACCGCCCAGCCGATCGGCGACCGCCTTGGGCGCGGGCAGATCGACGCCGGTGCGGCCGGGCTGGCCCATCTCGAAGATCAGCCGTTCCTCGAGCTGCAGCGCGCGATTGCCGGTGAAGGTGGCGGGCGCCGACGCGGCGCCCGCCGCGATGCCGCCGGTGCGGCCCTGCGAGCGGTCCATCACAGCACCTCCCTCAGCGCCGCGACCAGCGGGTCCATGCCCATCGCGGTCGCGGTCTCCGTTGCCGCCAGCAAGAGCAGGTTGTCGACCGACCGATCCTCCGGGATCAGCCGCGAGACCGGCAGTCCGCCCAGAATGCGCCGCTTGGCCAGTGCCTCGACGACCGGTGCCGCGGGCTTCGGCAGACGCACCGTGAACTCGTTGAAGAAGCTCTTGTTCACCACCTCAACACCCGGGATCGCGGCCACCTTGTCGGCCAACTCGATCGCCTTGGCGTGGTTCAGCTCGGCCAGCCGGCGGAACCCGGCCTCGCCCAGAAGCGTCAGATGCACCGTGAAGGCGAGCGCACAGAGACCGGCGTTGGTGCAGATGTTCGAGGTCGCCTTCTCGCGGCGGATATGCTGCTCCCGGGTTGAGAGGGTCAGCACAAAGCCGCGCTTGCCGTCGGCATCGACCGTCTCGCCGGCCAGCCGGCCCGGCATCTGGCGGACATATTTTTCACGCGTGGCAAACAGTCCGACATAGGGGCCGCCGAAGCCCAGTCCGTTGCCGAGCGACTGGCCCTCGCACACGACAATGTCGGCGCCCATCTCGCCGGGCGGCATCACCAGCCCAAGCGACACGACCTCGGTCACCACCACGATCAGCAGCGCACCGGCGGCGTGACAAGCCTCGGCGAGCCGCGAGAAATCGCGCAGATGACCGAAGAAGCCCGGATTCTGCACGACGACGCAGGAGGTCTCCTTGTCGATCGCGGAGATCAGGTCCTCGCGACCCTCGATATCCGGCGGTGCGGAGATGGCCGAGAAGCCTTCCCATCGGCCGGTGGTCTCGATGATGCGGCGATACTGCGGATGCAGCCCGCCCGAGATCAGCGCCTTGTGCCGGCGCGTGACGCGGTTGGCCATCAGCACCGCTTCCCCGGCGCCGGTCGAGCCGTCGTACATCGAGGCGTTCGCCACATCCATGCCGGTGAGCAACGCCACCTGCGTCTGGAACTCGAACAGGTACTGCAGCGTGCCCTGGGTGATCTCGGGCTGATAGGGCGTGTACGAGGTCAGGAACTCGCCACGCTGGATCATGTAGTCGACCGTCGCGGGCACGTGATGGCGATAGGCCCCTGCACCAATGAAGAACGGCGCGCTGGCGGGCGACACGTTCTTGGCCGCCATCGCCTGGAACGCGCGTTCGACCTCGAGCTCGCCCTGGTGGTCGGGAAGACCGGCCACCTGCCCCGCCAGTCGCGCCGACGCCGGCACGTCGCGAAACAGCTCGTCCACCGAGCGCGCGCCGATCGCGGCCAGCATCTCGCGCCGGTCGGTTTCGGTCAGGGGCAGATAGCGCATCGCCTGTACTCCTCTCAGCCCAGCGTCTTCACGAACGCGGCGTAGCCCGCCTCGTCCATCAGGCCCGCGAGCTCGCCGGGGTTGGCGAGCTTCACCTTGCAGAACCAGCCTTTGCCCGTCGGGTCGGCGTTGACCTCGCCCGGCGCGTCCGCGAGCGCAGCGTTGGCCTCGATCACCTCGCCCGATACCGGCGAATAAATGTCCGAGGCGGCCTTCACCGACTCGACCACAGCAACGGCCTCGCCCTTGGCGACCGCGCGGCCGGCTTGCGGCACCTCGACGAACACCACATCGCCCAGCTGCTGCTGGGCATAGTCGGTGATGCCGACGGTTCCGATGCCGCCTTCGACGCGGATCCACTCGTGCTCTTCACTGAACTTCATGTCGGCCATCGGGCCCTCCCTATCCCCGCCAATAGGCGTGCTTCACTAACGGCATCGTCACGACTGCGGCCGGTACCGGCTTGTCGCGCACCATCAACTCGACCTTCGTGCCGGCGGCAGCATGGCTGCCCGCGACGTAACCCATGGCGACCGCGCGACCGAGCGTCGGCGAAAAGCCACCCGACGTGACGGTTCCAACCGCCACGCCGCCGGCCATGATCGCCGCGCCCTCGCGCGCGATCGCGCGCCCCTCGGGCAGAATGCCGACACGACGACGCGGTGCGCCGTCCGTGATCTGGGCGCCGATCACGTCGGCACCGGGATAGCCGCCCGCGCGCGCGCCGCCGGGGCGCCGGTCCTTGCCAATGCTCCAGAGGAGACCCGCCTCGACCGGTGTCGTGGCGGTATCGAAATCGTGACCGTAGAGGCAGAGGCCGGCCTCGAGCCGGAGCGAGTCGCGGGCGCCCAGCCCGATCGGCTTCACTTCCGGTTGAGCCAGGAGCTTGCGCGCGACCGTTTCGGTCGCCTCGGCGGGAGTAGAAATCTCGAACCCGTCGCCGCCGGTATAGCCGGAGCGCGTGACGTAGCAGCGCGCGCCCTCGATGAGCGCGAAGGCGCCGGTCATGAACTTGAGCGCCGCCAGTGCGGGCGCGAGGCGGCTGAGCGCGGCCGCCGCCTGCGGGCCCTGGAGTGCCAGCAGCCCGCGCGTGAACATCGGCTCGATCTCGCAGTCCGCCGCGAGATGCGCCTGCAAATGGGCAAGATCGGCGTCCTTGCAGGCGGCATTCAGCACCACCAGCAGATGGTCACCCGTGCTGGTGACCATCAGATCATCCAGGATGCCGCCCTGGGCGTTGGTGAGCTGGGTGTAGCGCTGCTGGCCCGGGGCCAGGCCCGCGATATCGCCCGGTACGATGCGCTCCAGCGCGGCGCTCGCCGAGCGGCCAGGCTTTCCGGTCAGTCGCACTTGGCCCATATGCGAGACGTCGAAGAGGCCGCAGGCGATGCGGGTGTGGGTATGCTCCGCGATGATGCCGGCGGGGTACTGCACCGGCATTTCGTAGCCCGCGAAGGGCACGATGCGCGCGCCGAGTTCGCGGTGAAGTTCGAAGAGAGGGGTGCGTTTCAGCGGGCCCGGAGTTTCCGTCACGCAAGGTCTCCCAAGAGTCGCGTTCGCCGACGCAACAATCGCGCCGATCGCGACCCCCTCTGTCCGGAGACCTGAAAGATTCGCCGAGCCCGCAGGTCCGGCTTACTTCGTCGGTGGGCGATCGAGCCGCAGCCCGATGCCACTTTCCAGAGACCCAATTCCCCCGCGGTCCGTTTGCCTGAGAGTTTCCGGGGCCGGTTGCTCCTTCGGCGGCACGCCAGCCCGGGGCCGCGCGCTCTCTCCCACGGGGGCTTTGTGGGCGGGCGGACCATAGCGGTGCCCCCGCGCCAGCGGCAACGCTAAAGCGACGAAACGGCACGAATCCCGGGGAAAACAGGTGCTTTCGAGCCACGGTGCCGCAATATCCGCAGGCGTCGTGCAGAACTTACACTCGTTACAAGTCCGCGCGCGCCGGACCGTCGCCCAGGGTGGTAAATTTGCACTGCCCGGCCTCCGTATTTCGGCCGAGCGCGTCCCTATTCCCCGCGTTTGCCGCCCTCCTGCCCCAGAGGCCCTCATGTCGACCCTTCCCCGCCGCGCGGTTCTCGCCGCGGCCGTTCTGGCGCCATCGTTTGCCCTCTCCGCGCGGGCCGAACCGGCGCGTGAACTCACGCTCGGCATCGTGCCCAACATGAGCGCACGCGCGATCCTCGTGAACTATCAGCCGTTCCGCGAGTACCTGGCCGCGTACCTTGCCCAGCCGGTTGCGATCGCTACGGCGCCAAACTTCGTCGATCACCATCGACGCACCATGGACGACGGCTACGACATCGTTGTCACGGCGGCCAATCTCGGCCGGGTGGCCCAGCTCGATGGCGGCCACCGCCTGGTTGCGGTCTATGAACCCGGTATCCCCGGTCTGTTCGTGGCGTCGAAGGACCGCCCCGTCGCGACGCTCGATGCGCTGCGCGGTCGCGCGGTCGCGATGGCCAATCCGCAATCGCTCGTGGCGATGCGAGCGGTCCAGTGGCTGGAGGCGCGCGGCCTGCGTCGCGACGTCGACTACCGAGTCGTGCATACCCGCAACGAGGAGAGCCTGGCACAGTTGCTGGCGACCGGCGACGCGCCGCTCGCGGTCATGAGCGCCGGCGAACTGCGTGCCCTGAGCGAGGACGTGCGGGCGGGCCTCCATGTCCACGAGGAGTTCGTGCGCGTGCCCGGTTTCTTCGTGCTGGTGTCACCCTGCGTCGACGACAAGGTCGCCGGGCGGATCGCGCGCGCGGTACTCGAATTCCCGGCCACCGAGGCAGGCAAGCGCTTCGCCGAGTTGACGGGCGTCCGTGCGATCCGTGAACCGCGCGCGTCCGACTTCGCCGAAGTGGATCCGGTCATCGACGGCACGCGCCTCGCGCTCGCGCCGCGCTAAACGAGGGAAAGGCCAGCTCCGTGTCGCTCACCAGCGCCATCGTCGCCGGCCCCCCGCTGCGCAAGCGGCTGCGGCTTCCGCCGTGGTCGTTCCGCAACAAGCTGCTGGCCGTGAGCTTGCTCGCGACCTTCGCGGCGCTCACGGCGATGAGCGCGTCGCTCACCTTTCTCGTGCAGAGCAAGCTGCAGGCCCAGCTCCTGGAGCGCGCGGCGACCGAGCGTCCTCTGCTGGTGGCGACCATGTCGCACCTGCTGGCGGAGCGCGACTACGCCACCCTGCAGCAAGTGTTTCGCGAGAGCACGGACTGGCGCGGCCTCGCGCACCTCGTCGCGATCGACGCCCAGGGCCGCCTGATCGCGGCCGAGGGCTGGGATGTGGCGCGCGCCGGGGTGCCGACCAAACGTCCCGGTCCGGTCGCCGGACCCGACGGCGTGCGACGCCTGCTGTTCGAGGCGCCGATCGTGGTGGGTGGCCAGCTGCTGGGAACGCTCTACTACGGGGTCTCGTGCGAGACGCTGCACCGCGCCGAGGACGATACCACCCGCTTCACCCTGATCGTCGCGTGTCTCTGCTTCGCCGCCGTCATGCTGGCGATCGGTGCGATGCACGATCGCACCGTGGGACCATTCGAGCAGCTGCGGGAGGCGACCGAGGCGCTGAGTCAGGGCCGCGAGGCCGTCGCCCTGCCGCTGCGCCGCACCGACGAGATCGGCGCGCTCGCCCGCTCCTTCAAGCGCGTGTCGCGCGAAGTCCGCCGACGCATCGCCGCCCTCACTGAATCCGAGCAAGCCCAGCGGCGCCTGCTTGAAGATGCCCGCGAACGCCAGCGCGAACTGGCCGAGGCAAAGGTCGCGGCCGAAACGGCGGCCGACGCCAAGTCGCGCTTTCTTGCGATGATGAGCCACGAGATCCGCACCCCGATGAACGCGGTCATCGGATTGGGAAGCCTGCTGCGCGATACCCGCCTCGACGCCACCCAGCGCCACTATGTGCGCACCATCGCGGACTCCGCCGAACACTTGCTCGGCATCATCAACAACATCCTCGACTTCTCACGGCTGGAAGCGGTCGGCGACCGCGTCGCCCGGCGTGTGTTCGAGCCGCGCGCGGTGGCCGGATCGCTGATCGAGCTGGCGCGCGCCCTGCCCGGCGGTGACGTGCCGAGCCGGCTGTGCGGCGATGAACAGAAGCTGCGCCAGATCCTGCTCAACTATCTCGCCAACGCGGTGAAGTTCACGCCGATGGGGGAGGTCGCGCTCGCGGTCTCGGCCACGGGCGGCACCTCAGAGCGGCCCCTGCTGCGATTCGCGGTGACCGATCAGGGACCGGGCATTCCCGACCGCGAACGCGCCCGTCTATTCGCGCCTTTCGAGAAACTCGCGCCCAGCGTCGGCGCGGATCGCGGCGGAACCGGGCTGGGACTCGCGATCTGCGCGCGTCTCGCCGATGTGATGGGCGGCCGGGTCGGCGTCGATAGCGCGCCCGGCCACGGCTCGACCTTCTGGGTCGAGGTGCCGCTGGACGTCGCGCCGGCCGAGGTAGCGCCCAGCGCCGCGGACGCGCCCGTGGTCACGTGCAAGGTAGGCCGCAAGCGCATCCTGGTGGCCGAAGACACGCCCTCCAGCCGGCTGGTGATCCGCGCCATGCTAGGCAAGCTGGGACACGAGGTCGAACTGGCCGCAGACGGTGCCGAGGCCGTCGCGAAGGGCCGGGCCGGCGGGTTCGACCTGATCCTGATGGATGTCCAGATGCCGGTGATGGAGGGCTACGAGGCGGCGGCGCGGCTGCGTGCGATGGGCGGCGCCCTGGCCACGGTGCCGATCGTGGCGCTGACGGCCTTCGCGGACGACGCGGATCGGCGCCGCGCACTGAAGTCGGGGATGACCGACCACCTCGCCAAGCCGGCGCGGGAGGAGGACCTGCGCGCCACGATCGAGCGTCATTGCGGGCACGCCTGATCGGCGCGGCGGCTCAACGGTTGGCGGCAGCCCGCCGGTTGTATTGCAGCTCCTGCGGCGTCGGACGCAGACCGACCACCACCCGGTAGCCCGCCAGATCCTGCGGCTGGCTGAAGGGCAGCTTGAGCGCGATCTCCTCCTGCGAGGAGCCGCGCGGGTTGGCGGCGCTGAGCTTGTACTCGGCGGTGAAATCCTGTCCCTGGACCACCCGCCCGCTACCATCCAGCAGCCGCACGAAGAACGGCACCGCGGTGACGGGTTCGGCGAGGGCCGGTCCCGCGATCGCGGTGATGCGCAGCTTCAGCTCGACCTCGAGCTGGTTGCGCGAGATCTCGCAGCTCGAGCTGGCGGGGCTCATCGCGGCCTCGAACACGACCTCGCGCGGATCGACCGAGGCGCCGCGAAAGCGGACGAGACGCTGCGCGTCCTGCAGCGTGAGCGGCGTCGGACACCAGGCGCCGGCCGCCACATCGCGGTCGGATCGACCGCCGCAGCCGGCCAGCAGCAGCGCCGCACCCAGACCGAGGAGGATTCGCCCCGGACTCATGCCAACGACTTATGGGTGCCGTCGCACAGCGGCGACTTGCCGGTCTTCTTGCAGGCGCAGAGCCAGTGATCGCCGGATTTCTCGGCCGTGTACTTCATCGGCACCATGCCCGACCCTTTGTGGGTCCCGTCGCAGAAGGGCTGGTTCTTGCTCAGCCCGCAGGAACACCACCAGTAATCCTTGCCCGCCTCCAGGTTCACCTTCACGGGCGCCTTGGACGCCACTACTGGTCCGGTCATGCTGCTTCCTTCATTGGGGGCGCTTTGTTACGGTGCCGCGCCGTTGCGTTACAGGCCCTGAGTCTAGGGAATGGTCCGCATCGCCGCAAGCCGACGCCGCCCGCAGACCGCACCGAGATGACCCAGGCCAAACGACCGCTGACGATCCTGCTGGCGAGCCCGCGCGGCTTCTGTGCCGGCGTCGATCGTGCCATCCAGATCGTCGAGCGCGCGCTTGAGCGCTACGGCCGGCCGGTCTTCGTGCGCCACGAAATCGTGCACAACAGATTCGTGGTCGAGAGTCTCGAGGCCAAGGGCGCGGTCTTTATCGACGAGCTCGACCAGGTGCCGGACGACCGTCCGGTGGTCTTCTCTGCCCACGGCGTGCCCAAGGCGGTGCCGGCCGAGGCACGGCGCCGCAACCTCCTCTTCGTCGATGCGACCTGCCCGCTGGTCTCGAAGGTCCATCGCGAAGCCGAGCGCCACCATGAGGCTGGCCGGACGCTGGTGCTGATCGGCCATGGCAGCCACCCCGAGGTCATCGGCACGATGGGCCAGTTGCCCGACGGCGCGGTCGTGCTGGTGGGGGACACTGCGCAGGCCGAGCGGCTGGAGATCGCCGACCCGACGCAGCTCGCTTACGCCACGCAGACCACGCTGTCGGTCGACGACACCGCCAACATCGTCGCGGTGCTGAAGCGCCGCTTCCCGGCCATCCAGGGCCCGAAGATGGAGGACATCTGCTACGCCACCACCAACCGCCAGGCCGCCGTGAAGGCGATCGCGGCGCGTTGCGAGGCGCTGGTAGTGATCGGCGCACCCAACTCCTCCAACTCCATGCGCCTGGTCGAGGTGGCGGCGACCTATGGCTGTCCGCGCGCGCGGCTTGTTCAGCGCGCCGCCGACATGGACTGGGCGTGGCTGGGCGACGCGGCCCGACTCGGCGTCACCGCCGGCGCCTCGGCGCCCGAGGTTCTGGTCGACGAGCTGATCGCGGCGGCCCGCGCGCGCTTCGATGTCACGGTGGAGGAAGTCCCGACCACCGAGGAGAATGTCGTCTTCAAGCTGCCGCGCGCGTTGGTGGCCTGATGGCGGTCTACACCGAGGTCGGCGAGGCCGAGCTGGCGGCGTTCCTCGCCGAATACGACATCGGCGCGCCGGAAGCGCTGAAGGGCGTGGCCGAGGGCGTCGAGAACTCGAACTACCTGCTGACCACGACCCGTGGCCAATATTTCCTGACGCTCTACGAAAAGCGCGTCGATCCGGCCGACTTGCCCTTCTTTCTCGGCCTGCTCGACCATCTCGCCGCGCGCGGCATCGTGTGCCCGCGCCCGATCCACGGTCGCGACGGCAGCGCGCTGCGCCAACTCGCGGGTCGCCCCGCCTCCATCACGACCTTCTTGCACGGCCTCTCGCCACGCCGGCCCGAGACGCGGCATTGCGCGGCCATCGGCACGGCGCTCGCACGGCTGCACGAGGCGGGCGGGGACTTCGCACCGCACCGCGCCAACGCGCTGTCGGTCGCGGGTTGGCGGCCGCTCTTCGAACAATCCCGCGCCGACGCCGACGGAGTCGCGCCCGGGCTCGCGGCGGAGCTGGCGGGCGAACTCGCGCTGCTGGAGCGCGACTGGCCGCGCGGACTGCCGTCCGGTGTCATCCATGCCGATCTCTTCCCGGACAATGTGCTGTTCCGGGGACCCGAGCTCTCCGGCCTGATCGACTTCTATTTCGCCTGCAACGATTCGCTCGCCTACGATCTCGCGGTCTGCCTTAACGCCTGGTGCTTCGAGCCTGACAGATCCTGCAATGTTACCAAGGCGCGCGCGCTGATCACGGCCTACGACCAGGTGCGTCCGCTCTCGCGCGGAGAGCGTGAAGCGCTGCCGCTGCTGGCGCGGGGCGCGGCGCTGCGCTTTCTGCTGACGCGGCTTTACGACTGGATCAACACACCGGCCACCGCGCTGGTGAAGCGCAAGGATCCGCTGGAGTACCTCGCGAAGTTGCGCTTCCACCGCAACGTCGTGTCGCTCGGCGACTACGGCCTGTGAGCGCGCTCCCCAGTGTCGAGGCCTTCACGGACGGCGCCTGCCGGGGCAACCCGGGGCCGGGCGGCTGGGCGGCCCTCTTGCGCATCGGCGAGCGCGAGCGCGAGCTCTCGGGCGGCGATCCCGCAACCACCAACAATCGCATGGAGCTGATGGCCGCGATCGCCGCTCTCGAGGCGCTGAAGCGGCCCTGCGCCGTGCGGCTGGTCACCGACAGCACCTATGTGCGCGACGGCATCACCCGCTGGGTCATCGGCTGGAAGCGCAACGGCTGGCGCACCGCCGATCGCAAGCCGGTAAAGAATGTCGACCTGTGGCAGCGCCTCGACGCGGCCCGCGCGGGCCATACGATCGACTGGCAATGGGTGAAGGGCCATAGCGGCCACCCCGAAAACGAGCGCGTGGATGCGCTCGCGCGGGCGGAGATCGAACGCCTGCCGTGAGCCGCCCCAACGAAAGAGGGCGGGACTTGCGTCCCGCCCCCTACGCCGTCCGGCATTGGCCGGATCAGAGACTCTTGAGGACGTGCTCGGCCGTCGACACCTCGAAGGCGCCCGGCTTCTCGACATGGAGCTGGGTGATCACCCCGTTCTCGACGACCATGGCGTAGCGCTGGCTGCGCTTGCCCAGGCCGAACTTCGAACCGTCCATCGTGAGGCCCATGGCCTCGCTGAACTCGGCGTTGCCATCGCCCATCATCAGGATCCGGTCACCGACCTTCTGATCCCGGCCCCACGCGCCCATCACGAACGCGTCGTTCACCGAAATGCAGGCGATCGTATCGACACCCTTGGCCTTCAAAGCGTCCGCGTTGGCCAGAAACCCTGGCACATGCTTGGCGCTTCAAGTGGGGGTGAACGCCCCCGGCAGCGCGAACGCCACCACCTTCTTGCCCGAGGCGAACAACTCTTCCGTCGTCATCGCCTTCGGACCCTCGGCCCCCAGCATCCGCAGCGTCGCGGACGGGACCTTGTCACCGACCTTAGCCATACTCGTAAAACTCCCAGGGTCGCCGCCGACACGCGGCAGGAACGGGCGGAAACTAGGGGAGAGGTTCTGGTTTGTCCATTGCCGAGCCCCCCTTGAACCTTTCCCGGACAATCCCCACCCCCATACGCGAGGATGACCCGATGACCGGCTCCCTTTCCCCCGCGGCCGGACTTGTCGGCCGCTTCCTCGTGGCCGCGCCGTCGATGCCCGACGAGCGCTTCCGCAAGAGCGTGATCCTGTTGTGCCAGCACGACGAGGATGGCGCGCTGGGGCTGATCGTGAACAACAGCGTCGACGATCTGGCCCTCGCCCAGGTTTTCAAGCAGCTCGGCATCGAGGGCGCGCGGGCGGAGTCGGACCGGCCGGTCCTGTTCGGCGGCCCGGTCCAGACCGAACGCGGCATGGTCCTGCACAGCGAGGAGTATCGCCGCGACGGCACGCTGCCGGTCGCGGGCGGCCTCGCCCTCACCGCCTCGCTCGAGGTGCTGCGCGACATGGCCGACGGACGCGGACCGGCGCGCGCCTGGCTGGCGCTGGGTCACGCCGGGTGGGGCTCCGGCCAGCTCGAGCGCGAACTACAGGACAACGCCTGGCTGGTGGTCGATGGCGATCCCGAGCTGGTGTTCGACGGCGATCTCGACGGCAAGTGGCAGCGCGCGCTCGACCGGCTGGGCGGCGGCGGGCCCGAGCGCCGGTCCTTCGACCCGGCGCTCTACTCCCACCAATCCGGGCGGGCCTGACACCTCCTAGAGCACGATGAGGTCAGGCGGGAGCGCATGGCGTCCCACCCGATCCCGTTCCGCTCCAGCGTGCTTGCGGTCGCGGGCGTTCCGATCCGGCCGGTGACGGCCGGATCGAAGTGACCCTACTCCGCGGCGATCGCCGCCGTGCCGGGATTGCGGTAGGCGGCCAGCAGCCCGGCCTCGCGCTTCTTCGCCTCGGCGATGTTGCGCTCCTTGACGTGACCGAAACCGCGCATGGTCTCGGGCAGGCCCGCGATCTGAACCGCGAGCGCATGGTTGGCGATGTCGAGCGTCCCCAGCAGACCGTCGATGGTCGCCATGTACTCGCCGATCAGTCGCCGCTCGGTGCGTCGTTCCTCGGTGTAGCCGAAGATGTCGAACCGGCCGCCGCGCAGTCCCTTCATCCGCGCCAGCACGCGGAAGGCGCCCAGCACCCAGGGCCCGAAGGTGCGCTTCTTCAGATGCCCGGTGTCGGGATCGCGCTCGGCGAGCAGCGGCGGCGCGAGATGGAAGGTGAGCGTGTAGTCGCCCTCGAACTGCGCCTCGAGCTTGGCGCGGAACGCAGGGTCGGCATGCAGGCGCGCGACCTCATACTCGTCCTTGTAGGACATGAGCTTGTAGAGCGACTTGGCCGCCGCCTCGGCCAGCCCCGAACGTCCGCGCGCGCGCTCCTTCTCGGCCGTCACGACCTTGTCCACGAAGACGCGATAGCGCTCTCCCCACGCACGATCCTGATAGGCCTCAAGAAGCTCGACGCGCTTGGCCACCAGTTCGGACAGCGTGCGGGCCACCGGCCGCTCCAGCCGCTGCGTCGGCTTGGCCGCGGCTTGCACAGCCGCGATGTCATGCGCCGCCAACCGGCCCCAGTTGAAGGTGCGCAGGTTGGCCTCGATCGCCACGCCATTCAGCTCGATGGCGCGACGGATCGACTCGAACGACAGCGGCAAGAGCCCCTTCTGCCAGGCATAGCCCACCATGAAGAGGTTGGTGGCGATCGAGTCGCCCAGGATCGCGGTCGCCAGTCCCGTGCCGTCGATGAACGACACCGCGCCGTCGCCGGCGGCGTCGCGGATCGTCTTCATCATGCCCTCGGCGCCGAAATCCATGTCGCCGTCGCGCACGAACATCGCCGTCGGCTGGACATAGCCGTTGATCACGGCGCGGGTGACGCCCTGTTCGATGCGCGACAGCGCCGCGGGCGCGGCTGCCACCACCATGTCGCACCCCAGCACCAGATTGGCCCCACCCGCCGCGATGCGGACGGAGTGCAGGTCCTCGGGCCGCGGCGCGAGGCGCACATGGCTCATCACGGCGCCGTTCTTTTGCGCGAGCCCGGTGAAATCGAGCACCGTGCAGCCCTTGCCCTCCAGATGGGCGGCCATGCCGAGGAGCGCACCGACCGTGATCACGCCGGTGCCGCCGATGCCGGTCACCAGAATGCCGTAGGGCTCCGACAGCGGCCGCAGCGTCGGCTCGGGCAGCGTCGCGAACGGATCATCGCGCACGACCTTGAGGCCCGGCCGTTGCGACTTGCGCACCTGACCGCCATTCACCGTCACGAAACTCGGGCAGAAGCCGTTGAGGCAGGAGAAGTCCTTGTTGCAATTGCTCTGGTCGATCTGGCGCTTGCGGCCCAACTCGGTCTCGAGCGGCTTCACCGACACGCAGTTGCTCTTGTCGGAGCAATCGCCGCAGCCCTCGCACACCGCATCGTTGATGAAGACGCGCTTGGCGGGATCGGGGAACGTGCCGCGCTTGCGCCGGCGGCGCTTCTCGGCGGCGCATGTCTGGTCGTAGACCAGCACGGTGAGGCCCGGGATCTCGCGCAGCTCGCGCTGGATACGGTCGAGTTCATCGCGGTGATGCACCGTCACGCCCGGCGCGAAGCCCGCGTTCAACGGATACTTGTCCGGCTCGTCGGTCACTACAACAACGCGCCGCGCGCCCTCGGCCGCCACCTGCTTGGTGATCTCGGGCACGGTGAGCGGCCCGTCATGCGGCTGGCCGCCGGTCATGGCGACAGCGTCGTTGAACAGGATCTTGTAGGTGATGTTGACGCCCGCGGCGGCGGCCTGGCGGATCGCCATCAGGCCGGAGTGGTAGTAGGTGCCGTCGCCGAGATTCTGGAACACATGCGTCTCGGCGGTGAACGGCGCCTGACCGATCCAGGTCACGCCCTCGCCGCCCATGTGGCTGATCAGTGCCGTGCGCCGCTCGGGCATCCAGATCGCCATGCCGTGGCAGCCGATGCCGGCCATGGCGCGGCTGCCGTCGGGGACGCGCGTCGAAGTGTTGTGCGGGCAGCCGGAGCAAAAAAACGGCGTGCGCGCGACCTTGGCCGGCGGCGCCGCCAGCAGCTTTTCCTTCGCCTCGAGGCGCGCCAGCCGCTGGCGCAACTCGGGCGACTCGCCCTCGTGCTTCATCAGGCGGTTGGCGATCACCATCGCGACGCCGGTCGGCGACAACTCGCCCTCGCTCTGGAACAGAACTCGGCCGGTCTCGTCGGTCTTGCCGATCACGCGCGGTCGACGATCGGCCGGCAGGTTGTAGAGCAACCGCACCAGCTGGTCCTCGAGGTTCGACCGCTTCTCTTCCACGACGATCACCTCGTCGAGACCTTCGGCGAAGCGGCGGGCGCCCTCGGGCTCCAGCGGCCAGGTCACGCCGACCTTGTAGAGGCGGATGCCGAGCGACTTCGCCCGCGCCTCGTCGATGCCGAGATCCTCCAGCGCCTGGCGCGTATCGAGATAGGCCTTGCCGGTGGTCATGATGCCGATCCGCGCGCGCGGCGGATCGATGGCGATGCGGTCGAAGCCGTTGGCGCGCACGAAGGCGCGCACGGCGTCCATCTTCGGGCCGTGGAGGCGCCGCTCCATCTCGAGCGGCGCGTCGGGATTGCGGATGCCGAGCCCACCGGGCGGCAACCGGAAATCGGTCGGCAGCATCACGCGGATGCGCTCGGGATCGACCCACACGGAGGCGCCGGACTCGACCGTCTCTGAGATCGCCTTGAATCCGACCCAGCAGCCCGAATAGCGCGACAGCGCGAAGCCCAGGATGCCGAAATCGAGATACTCCTGGACCGTCGCCGGGTTCACGACCGGGATCATGGCGGCAGAGAAGACCTGCTCACTCTGATGCGGCAGCGTCGAGGACTGGCAGCCATGATCGTCGCCGGCCAGCGCGATCACGCCGCCATGCGGCGAGGTGCCGGCGGCGTTGCCGTGCTTCAGCACGTCCATCGAGCGGTCGACGCCCGGACCCTTGCCGTACCAGATCGAGAACACGCCATCGACTGTGGCCCCGGGGAACAGGTTCACCTGCTGCGTGCCCCACACCGAGGTCGCGGCCAGGTCCTCATTGAGTCCCGGCTGGAAGTGGATGTTGTGTTCCTTGAGGTACTTCTTCGCGGTCCACAGCGCGTTGTCGTACATGCCGAGCGGCGAGCCGCGATAGCCCGAGATGAAGCCGCCGGTATTGAGCCCCGCCGCGAGGTCGCGCTGGCGCTGCATCATGGGCAAGCGCACCAGCGCTTGAATGCCGGTGAGATAGACGCGCCCGCGACCGAGACGGTAGCGATCCTCCAGCGCATAATCGCCGAAGACCAACGGTACTTGGGTTGCGGCACTGCTCATCGCCTGGGCCTCCGGGGCAACGCTGAACGGACGTTCACGCCCCGAGCATAACCCGACCGCTGCGCGGGCGCACCGCCCGGGGGCTGGACAAGATTCCGGTCAGCCGCGCGACGGCGCGGGGCTCGAGACGGGAGTGGGCAGTGGCTGAGTCGGGACCGGTCGCGTATCGGCCCTCTTTTCCATATGGATATCCAGCATCTCCTGCGCGCCGTCGCAGGGGTTGTCGCCTTCGGCGAGACGCCAGACTTGGGACTTGCCGCCCCGCCGGAAGTTGAGCGTGCCGGCGACCTTGCAGGGGAGACCCTTCTGTACCTTCGCGACACGGAACGCCGCCTCGCCGCGCAGCTGGAAGTGATTGGCCGAAATGCGCTCGATCGTGCCTTCGACCGACGCCCAGTCGCCTTCGGCGCCGGGCGCCGTCATCTCGACCCGACCCTTGATCGTCCAGAGTTCGTCGGCGTTGCTGATGCGAAGCTCGCCCGGTTTGTTGCCCTTCAGCCGGGCGTAGCGGCCCCACACCAGCCGGCTCGCCGTCGCCAGCATCTGGGCCTCGGCCTGGGAGTTGATCTCGGTCTTCACCACGGTGGCGCGCGCGCCATCGAGCGGCGAACTCAATCCGCTGAGCGGCGAGCCGCGATCGACTGTCGGTGCCTGCAGGGGCGGCGGCGCAGGATAGAATTGCGATGAGCCTTGCACGGCGGGGGCCTGCGCGAGCGCCAGCGTGGGCAAAAGACCAAGCAAAATGACAATGAACGTCCGAACCATGCGGGCTCTTACCCCAGCACCGGCCGGATCGCGAGTCATTAGAGCGGAATGGGATCAGGTGGAACCGCGTGCGGTTCCACCTGATCCCATTCGCGCGCGCTAACGATGTGCGTTGCAGACGGCACGATGAGTTCAGCTGATTCCAGCTGAACTCATCGTGCTCTAGCGGCGGGGCGCGGGGGCCGGCTGTGGCGCGGGTGGGGCGGCGGGTGCGGCCGCCCCCGGCAGCTCGCCGCGCAGGCCGGCTTCGGCGCGCCGTGCGGCCGCGCTGCCCGGCGGCACCAGCCGGGCGACTCGCAGAAAATCGGCGTTGGCGGCGCTCCGGTCGCCCCGCGCGAGCCGGGCGAAACCGCGCTCCAGCAGCGCCTCGCTATGGTCGGGCGCGAAGCCCAGCGCGCGCTCGGCGTCCTGCACCGCGCGGGCGCTGTTGCCCGACTGACGCCAGGCGGCCGCGCGCAGAACGAGGACCTCGACATCGTTGGGTCGCAAGGCGAGCACGCGATCGAGATCGGTGATGGCGGCGGCCCAGGCCTGGCGGGCCGCGTGGGCGAGGCTGCGGTCGATCAGCGGTTCGGCATCGCTCGGCTTCAGTTCGATGGCGCGGCCGTGCGCGGCCACCGCCCGGTCGGCGTCGCCGGCCTCGAGCCACGCTTGGCCCGCCTGTGTCCAGAGCTCGGCCCGCAGGCCCGGACGTTCGCGACCCATATCGCGGGCGATCGCTTCGAACTGTGCCGCCGCTTGCGCGAACCGGCCGGCCTGGAACATCGCCATGGCCACGCAGTGGCGGGCGCCATAGCCGCCACCCTCGGCGAACCAGCGCTCGGCGGCCGGAATGGCTTTCAGCGGATCCTGCCGCGCATGGCGCATGCACTCGGTATAGCGCTTGAGGTCGTCGGCCTCGCGGCTCCCCTGCGCGACGGCGGGACCGGCGACGAGCAGCAGCCCGAGCAGAAATGCGTTGCGACGATACGGCATGCCGCCAAGCAAGCGCGTTCGCGCGATGCTGTCCAGATGGCGCGCCGTCTCTTCGTGTTCGGGCTGGGATTCAGCGGACTCGCCGTCGCTCGACGGGCGCGCGCGCTCGGCTGGTCGGTGGGCGGCAGCTGCACCGGTGCCGACAAGGCCCGGCGCCTCGCGGCGGAGGGCATCGACGCCGTGGTCTTCGACAGCAGCACCAAGCTGGCCCTTGATGCGGCGAGTCACATCCTCAGCACCGTGGCGCCGCTGACCACCGGCGATCCCGTTGTCGACCGGTTCACTACCTCAGCCCGGCCTGAGTGGCTCGGCTACCTCTCCACGACCGGCGTCTATGGCGATGCTGGCGGCGGGTGGGTGGACGAAGACAGCCCGGCCCTCCCCACGCAGGCGCGCAGCCAGCGGCGGCTCGATGCGGAGCACGCGTGGCAACGCCGCGCCGACCAGATGGCAACGCCACTGCACCGGTTCCGCCTGCCCGGGATTTACGGCCCCGGCCGCAGCGCACTCGATCAGGTCCGGGCCGGAACGGCGCGGCGCATCGATCGCCCGGGTCAGGTCTTCTCGCGCATCCATGTCGAGGACATCGCCTCAGCGGTTCTGGCCTCGATGGCGGCGCCGGCCGCGCCGCCCGGTCGCATCTACAATGTGGCCGACGATCTGCCGGCAGCGCCGGCCGAAATCGTTGCCGAGGCCTGTCGCCTGCTCGACGTGCCCGCGCCGCCGCTCGTTCCCTTCGCCGAGGCGGCGCCGCAAATGAGCGAGATGGCGCGCTCGTTCTACGCCGAGAGTCGGCGCGTGCGCGCTGAACGCATCAAGCGCGAGCTGGGCGTGGTTTGGCGCTACCCGACCTACCGCGAGGGGCTGGCCGCGATCGCGGACGCGACGCGCTGACCTCCTCCACCGCCGAGATCAGGCGGGCGATATCGGCCGGCGTACTGAGGCGATGATCGCCATCCTTCACCAGTGTCGTCACGAGGTCGGGCGACTGCAGATGGCGCGCGATGCGGATCGAGTACTCCCACGGCACATCCGGGTCTTTCTGCCCGTGCAGCAGCCGGACCGGACAGTCGAGGCGCAGCGGCTTGTCCAGCAACAGGTGGCGGCGGCCCTCTTCAACCAGCCTCCAGGTGAAGACCGAGGGTTCGGGCGAGTATTGCGAGGGAACCTCAAGGCGCCCGACCCGCTTTAACCGGGCGCGCTGCGCGGGAGTGAGGTCCTTGAGAAGCAGTTCGCGCGTGAAGTCCGGCGCCGGCGCGATCAGCACCAACCCGGCCAGCCGGTCCGCCCGCGCCCGCGCCGCCAGCAGCGCGAGCCAGCCGCCCATGCTCGATCCGACCAGCACCAGCTTGCCGCGGGTGAGGCGATCGATGGCGGCCAGTGAGTCATCCAGCCAGCGGCCGATCGTTCCCTCCTCGAAGCGACCCGAGGACTGACCGTGACCGAGATAGTCGAACCGCAGGAAGCCGCGACCGCGGCGGCGCGCCCACTCGTCGAGAGCCAAAGCCTTGGTGCCGGTCATGTCGGAGCGAAAACCGCCCAGGAACACCACGGTCGGTCCGGTCCCGCGCCGGGCGGCGAAGGCGACGTGGTTTCCATCCCCGCGGTCGAGCCGTCGGACGCTACTCTTGTCGGTCATGGCGTGATACCTGCTGTCGATCCCACCCTCTCTACCGCGCCTCGGCGCCCAGCGATAAAGTGAATCCCGTCGCTCCAACCCTTCTGCAGATCGTACCCGCGCTGCCCGGCGGCGGGCTTGCGCGCGCGACCATCGAGACCGCCCAGGCCACCATCGCCGCCGGCGGCCGCGCGATCATTGCCTCAGCCGGCGGCGCCATGGTGGCCGATCTGCTGCGTCTTCGCGGCACGCACATCGACCTCCCAGCCACGCGTCACCCTCTGCTCGCCCGTCTCTCGCTGCCGCAGCGTCTCGCGCAGGCGGTGAACAATTTGGACGTCGGGCTGATCCTCGCCCGCACGCCCGAGACGGCCTGGATCGCCCGCGCCTTGGCACGGCGGATCCGCCGCCCCTGGATATCGGTGCTGCACGCGCCGCCGCGCCGGGCCGGGCTTCTCGATCGCCTGCTGGCGTCGCGCCAGGTTGCGGCCGACGCAGTCATCGCGGTGTCGGAATTCGTGGCCCGCGATGCGCGGACGCACGTGCCGGCGGTCGAGAGCCGGCTGTCGATCGTGCCGCCGGGCATCAATCTCGACCGCTTCGATCCTGCGGTCGTGCGCGCCGATCGTGTGATCCGCCTCGCCGCCGAACTGCGGGTGCCGGAGGATCGCCGACTGGTGCTGTGTCCGGGCCGCTTCGAGCATGACAGCGGCCAGCTCCTGCTGGTCGACGCCATCAAGCGCATCGGCCGCGACGACATCTTTTGCCTGCTGCTGGGCGCTTCGCCCGCGCCCACGCCGTTCCAGCGCACGCTGGAGCGCGCCATCGACATGGCCGGGTTGGGCGGCCGCGTGCAGATCGGGCCCTATATCGACGATATGCCGGCCGCCTACATGCTGGCCGACGCGGTGGTCGCGACCGGGGGGCCGGCACAGGGCTTTAGCCGGACGCTGGTCGAGGCCCAAGCCATGGGCCGGCCGGTCGTCGCCGAGGATGGCGGTGGCGCCGCCGAAGCGATCCGCAACGGGGTGAGCGGCTGGCTATCGCCCGCCGGGGACGCGACCGCGCTGGCCGGCGCCATCGACGCCGCCCTGTCGCTGCCGGCCGACCGCCGCGCCGAGCTTGCCCGGGCGGCCCAGGATCATGCCCGCCAGCGTCACGGTCTTGCAGCCCACAACGCCGCCCTGCTCGACCTGTTCCGCCGGGTAGCCGCGCCGACGCCAGCTTGACGCCGGGAATCAGCGAGATTATCTGCCTTCGCATGGATCGCTTCGCGCTCTTGGCGTGCATCGCCGGAACAACCGCCCGAACTTGAGTCGGCCGGGCGCGCGCCGCTGTGCCGCCTCCCGGTCGGACCCAGGCGCACTCCAGATCCATCGGCGGTTAGTATGATCAATGTCACGTTGCCGGACGGTTCAGTCCGGTCCTTCCCCCAACCGGTAAGCGGCGCCGAAATCGCCGCATCCATCGGCCCCGGACTCGCCAAGGCGGCACTCGCCCTGCGCGTCGACGGCGCCCTGAAGGACCTGTCCCACACGGTCGATCGCGATGCGCGCATCGGCATCCTGACGGCGCGCGATCCGGAGGCGCTGGAGCTTCTGCGCCACGACGCCGCCCACGTGCTGGCGCAGGCCGTGCAGGAGCTGTGGCCGGGCACGCAAATCACGTTCGGCCCCTCGACCGAGGACGGCTTCTACTACGATTTCGTGCGGGCCGAGCCGTTCTCGCCGGAGGATTTCGCGAAGATCGAGGCGCGGATGGCCGAGATCGTCGATCGCGATCTGCCGATCGTGCGCGAGGTCTGGGACCGTGCCCGCATCAAGAAGCACTTCGTCGACAACGGCGAGAGCTTCAAGGCCGAGTGGGCCGACGAATTGCCCGAGGGCGAGGAGATCTCGGTCTATCGCCAGGGCGGCTGGCTCGACATGTGCCTCGGGCCCCATCTGCCGTCGACGGGCAAGCTCGGCAAGGCGTTCAAGCTGACCAAGGTCTCGGGCGCCTATTGGCGCGGCGATGCGTCGAAGGCGCAGCTCCAGCGCGTCTACGGCACGGTCTTCTTCTCCGACAAGGACCTCAAGGCCTACCTGCTTCGCATCGCGGAGGCGGAGAAGCGCGACCATCGCCGCATCGGCCGCGAGATGGGTCTCTTTCACCAGCAGGAAGAGGCCGCGGGCATGGTGTTCTGGCACGCCAAGGGCTGGACGCTGTGGCGCACGCTTGAAGGTTACATCCGCCGTCGCCTCGAGGCCGGCGGATACATCGAGGTGAAGACGCCGCAGCTCGTCGACCGCAAGCTCTGGGAGGCCTCGGGCCACTGGGAGAAGTTTCGCGAGAGCATGTACATCTCCGAGAACGAGGAGGGTCTGCGCGCCTTCGTGGGCGATCCGGCGGAGCGCATCTTCGCGCTGAAGCCGATGAACTGCCCCTGCCATGTGCAGATCTTCAATCAGGGTCTGCGCAGCTATCGCGAGCTGCCGCTGCGCATGGCCGAGTTCGGCTCCTGCCACCGCTTCGAACCGTCGGGCGCGCTGCACGGCATCATGCGGGTGCGCAACTTCACCCAGGACGACGCTCACATCTTCTGCTCGGAGGAGCAGATTGAGAGCGAGACGATCCGCTTCTGCAAACTGCTCGGCACGATCTACAGCGACCTGGGCTTCCCGGATTACTTCGTGAAGTTCTCCGACCGGCCGCCGGTGCGCGCCGGTTCGGACGCGGTGTGGGACCAGGCCGAGGGCGCCCTCAAGTCGGCGTCGGCCGCCGCCGGGCTCGAACTCCAGCTCAATCCGGGCGAAGGCGCGTTCTATGGCCCCAAGCTCGAATTCGTGCTGCGCGACGCGATCGGGCGGGACTGGCAGTGCGGCACGCTGCAGGTCGATTTCGTGCTGCCCGAGCGCCTCGATGCTTCCTATGTGGCCGAGGATGACACGCGGCGGCGGCCGGTGATGCTACACCGCGCCATCTTCGGCAGCTTCGAGCGCATGATCGGCATCCTGATCGAGAACTATGCCGGGCGTTTCCCGCTGTGGATGGCGCCGGTCCAGGCCGTTGTGACGACGATCGTAAGCGATGCCGATCCTTATGCGCTTGAGGTGGCCGCCACGCTGCGCGCGGCCGGCCTCCGGGTCGAGACGGACCTGCGCAACGAGAAGATCACTTACAAGGTGCGCGAGCATTCGCTCGCGCATGTGCCGCTGATCCTCGCGGTCGGTCGGCGCGACGTCGAGGGTCGCACGGTGGCGATCCGCCGCCTCGGCTCGGAGAAACAGGAGGTCCTTGAACTCGGGGCCGCCGTCACTACACTTGCAGCGGAGGCCCGGCCGCCCGCCTGAGCGGCGGTCCGGACCCCGCATCCCGCCCCCGACCGGGGGTTCCAGCACAGGAGACTGACGCCATAGCAAGACCGATGCAGCAAGCCGCGCCCTCACGCGAGGGACCGCGCATTAACGGCGAGATCCGCGCACCGCAGGTCCGCCTGATCGACGAGAATGGCGAGATGGTGGGAGTCGTGACCGCGCGCGAGGCGCTCGGCATTGCCGAAGAGGCGGGACTCGACCTGATCGAGATCTCCCCCAACGCCGTTCCGCCCGTCGCCAAGATTTCCGACTACGGCAAGTACAAGTACGAGGCGCAGAAGAAGGCTCACGAGGCCCGCAGGCACCAGAAGGTGATCGAGGTCAAGGAGATCAAGATGCGCCCGAACATCGACGACCACGACTACGAAGTGAAGATGCGGGCGATGAAGCGCTTCATCGAGGAAGGCGACAAGGTGAAGGTCACCCTGCGCTTCCGCGGTCGCGAAATGGTGCATGCCGATCTCGGCCACAAGGTCCTGACGCGGGTGCGCCAGGAAATGGAGCCCGTCACCAAGATCGAGGCGATGCCCCGCATGGAAGGCCGCCAGATGATCATGGTCCTGGCGCCCAAGTAACGCCACCGGGCGGAGGCGCATCGCGCATGTCCCTCCGCCCGCTCCTGATCGGTCTGGCGTTCGCGCTCGCCACGCACCCCGCTGCCGCGCAACTCGGCGCGGACGCCCAGCGCGACTTCACCGAGTACGAGAATTTCGCCCCGCACCGCGCCTTCGTGGTGTCGCAGGACGGCCGCGCGACATGGTGGGCCGGCGCGCGCGGCGCTGATCCGGCAGGCGCCGTCGAACGCGCCCTGAAAGCGTGCACGGAAGCCAACCGTCCCGAGTGCCGCCTGCACGCGGTGAACAACGTGCCGATCCCGCCGGGCGGCGACTGGCAGAGCCTGGCGCCCCCGAGACTGCCCGAGATCGGCCGGCTGCGGGCGCAACCCTTCTGGCGCAACCAGGGTCCGTCGACAGCCGCCGGATTGATCGTCTGGAGTCATGGCTACCTGCTGGGCGCCGACGCCACCACCAGCGCGCCCCAGCCGTGGGTCGGGCGCTTCACCCGCGCCGGCTACGACCTCTATCGCTTCGATCGCGAGTACATCAACAACTGGCCCAACGATGCCTCGCAGCTGGCGGAGGCCGTGCGCGCGGCGAAGGCCATGGGCTACCGCCGCGTCCTGTTGACGGGCCAGTCGGCCGGCGGCTGGGCATCGGTCGCCGCCACCATGCGCGGTGCCCCGGTCGATGGCGTGGTCGCGATCGCGCCCGCGCACCACGGCACCACCAAGAACATGCGAGACACGACGATCGCGCGATCGGACTGGCAGCAGCTGGTGCGCGGCATCAAGCGGGGACGGCGGGTGGCGGTCGTGAACTTCAAGGACGACGACTACGATGTCGGCGGCCGCATGAAGGACGCGAGCGACGCCTTCGCCGCCGCCGGCGTCGAGGGCCTCGTGCTGGACGAGCCGGCGGGTCACAAGGGGCATGGGGCGGGCAACAGCTTCCCCTTCGCCCGCCAGTACCGCGACTGCCTCTTCGCCTTCATCGAGACCGGCGCCCGCCAGGGGCCCTGCGCCGGGCCCTGACCCCGCGTCGGGGCCGGCTTGCACCCCTGCGGTGCCATCGTTATAAGCGCGCTTCTCACGGCGGTCTGGCCATAAGGGCATTGCCTCGACCGCCTATCGTAACCCTTTGAAAAGGAACGAAAATGCCCAAGATGAAGACCAAGAGCGGAGCTAAGAAGCGATTCAGCTTCACGGCTTCCGGCAAAGTGAAGCATGGGGTCGTGGGCAAGCGCCACGGCATGAGCAAGCGGGGAAACCGCTTCCTGCGCCAGTCGACCCGCACGGATGTGGTGTCCGAAGCCGACACCCGCATCATCAAGCGCAATTTCTTTCCGTACGAGAGGTAGGCCATGTCTCGCGTCAAGCGGGGCGTGACCGCCCACGCCCGTCACAAGAAGGTCCTGAAGCTCGCCAAGGGCTATCGCGGCCGCGCCAAGAACGCTTTCCGCGTTGCCATCGAGAAGGTCGAGAAGGGGCTGCAATACGCCTATCGCGACCGGCGCAATCGCAAGCGTTCGTTCCGCGGCCTCTGGATCCAGCGCATCAACGCGGCGGCCCGCGAGCACGGGCTCACCTACTCGCAGTTCATCTCCGGCATCGCCAAGGCGGGAGTCGAGATGGATCGCAAGGTGATGGCCGAGCTCGCCGCGCGCGAGCCCGCCGCGTTCAAGGCCCTGGTCGACAAGGCCCAGGCCGCCCTCAAGTAGCTCCGCCCCCGCCCTGCCGGGCGGGGTGCCGCGCGCACAAACGAGCGGAGGGAGCCTGAGGCTCCCTTTTCGCGTCCAGGAGTATCGCGGAACCATGAGCGATCTGGCGACGATCCGCGCTGAGGCGCTTTCGCAGGTGACGGCGGCGGCCGATCTCGGCCAGCTCGACGCCGCGCGCGTGGCGGTGCTCGGCAAGAAGGGCACAGTCACCGAGCTGATGAAGACGCTGGGCACGCTGGCGCCCGAGCGCCGGCGCGAATTCGGCGCGGCCGTGAATGCGCTCAAGGGCGAGATCGAGGCCGCGCTCGACGCCCGCCGCGGCGCGCTCTCTGGCGCGGCGCTCGACGCCCGCCTCGCCGCCGAGCGGATCGACGTCACGCTGCCGGCACGACCGGAGGCGCAGGGCACGCTGCATCCGATCGGCCAGGTGATGGACGAGCTCGCCGCCATCTTCGGCGACATGGGCTTCACCTGGGCCGAAGGTCCCGACATCGAGGACGACTGGCACAACTTCACCGCCCTCAACATGCCGCCCGACCATCCGGCGCGTCAGATGCAGGACACGTTCTACCTTCCGGCGCGAGCCGATGGCACGCAGATGGTGCTGCGCACGCACACCTCGCCGGTGCAGGCGCGGACCATGCTCGATCCCGAAGTCCAGCGCATGCTGGCCGGGGGCGGGGCGCTGCGCATCATCGTGCCGGGCCGCACGTTCCGCATCGACAACGACGCTACCCACACGCCGATGTTCCACCAGGTCGAGGGGCTGGTGATCGACCGCACCACTCACATGGGTCACCTGAAGGGCTGTCTGGTCGATTTCTGCCGCGCCTTCTTCGAGGTCGAGGACCTGCCGCTGCGCTTCCGCCCCTCCTACTTCCCCTTCACCGAACCGTCGGCCGAGGTCGATATCGGCTGCTCGTGGAAGGGTGGCGAACTCAAGATTGGCGCGGGAGAATCGTGGCTCGAGATTCTCGGCTCGGGCATGGTCCATCCCAACGTCATCGCCAATTGCGGCCTCGATCCGACGGTCTACCAGGGCTTCGCCTTCGGCATGGGCATCGATCGTATCGCCATGCTGAAGTACGGCATTCCCGACCTGCGTGCCTTCTTCGATGCCGACCTGCGCTGGCTGCGGCACTTCGGCTTCTCGGCGCTCGACGTGCCCTCGCTCACCGGAGGGCTCGGCCGATGAAGTTCACGCTCGCCTGGCTCAGGGAGCATCTCGACACGACCGCATCGCTCGTCGACATCCGCGAGCGCCTCACCATGCTCGGCCTCGAGGTCGAGGGCGTGAGCGATCCCGGCGAGAGTCTGCGCAGCTTCGTCGTCGGCCATGTCGTCGAGGCCGTCCAGCATCCCAACGCCGACCGGCTGCGCGTCTGCAAGGTCGATACCGGCAAGGGCGTGATCCAGGTCGTGTGCGGCGCGCCCAACGCGCGCACCGGCATGAAGGGCGTTTTCGCGCCGGTCGGCAGCGTGATCCCCGCCACCGGCGCGGTCCTGAAGGCCGGCAAGATCCGCGGCGCCGACAGCAACGGCATGCTCTGCTCGGCGCGCGAGTTGCAGCTCGGCGAGGATCACGACGGCATCATCGATCTTCCGGCCGACGCGGGCATCGGCCAGCCCGCCGCCGAGGCGCTGGGCGTCACCGATCCGGTGATCGAGATCAAGGTCACACCGAACCGCGGCGATTGCCTCGGCGTGCGCGGCATCGCCCGCGACCTCGCGGCGGCCGGCGTCGGCACGCTGAAGCCGCTTGCGATCGCTTCGACGGCGGGCCGCTACCCGAGCCCGATCCGCTGGACCCATGGCTATGCGGCGGCGCCCGACAGCCCCTGCCCGATCGTCGCCGGCCGGCACTTCCGCGGTCTCAAGAACGGCCCCTCGCCCGATTGGCTGCAGCGGAGGCTGAAGGCCATCGGCCTTCGCCCGATCTCGACGCTGGTCGACATCACCAACCTCGTGACCTTCGATCTCAACCGGCCGCTCCATGTGTTCGACGCCGCCAAGGTCGCGGGCGATCTGGTGATGCGCCAGGCCCGGGCCGGCGAGACCGTGCTGGCGCTCGACGGCAAGACCTACACGCTCGACGAGTCCATCGCGGTGATCGCCGACAGCCGCGCCGTCCACGGCATCGGCGGCATCATGGGCGGCGAAGAGACCGGCGTGAGCGAGTCCACGACCGAGATGTTCCTCGAATGCGCCTGGTTCGATCCGATCCGCATCGCCGCGACCGGCCGGCGGCTCGGCGTCCAGTCCGACGCGCGCTACCGCTTCGAGCGCGGCCTTGATCCCGAGTCGGTGTTCTGGGGCGTCGAGGTCGCGACGCGCCTGGTCCTCGAACTCTGCGGTGGCGAGGCAAGCGAGATCGTCGAGAGCGGCGTGATGCCGGTCCGGAAACGCGGCTTCTCGCTGCGCGCCGACCGCGTCAAGACGCTGACGGGCATCGACGTTCCCGCCGCCGACACCGCCTCGATCCTGTCGCGGCTGGGCTTCGAGGTCGCCGGCAGCGGACCCTGGACCGCCACCGTTCCGTCCTGGCGGCCCGACATCGTGGGCGAGGCCGATCTGGTCGAGGAAGTCGCGCGCGTCTGGAGCTTCGATCGCATTCCCACCGTGTCGCTGCCGCGCCTGTCGGCGACGGCACGGCCGGTGCGCACCGCCCCGCAGCGCCGCGCGCCGCAAGCCCGCCGCGCGCTCGCCGCCCGCGGACTGAACGAGGCGGTCACCTGGTCGTTCCTGCCGCGCGCCGCAGCCGAGCGCTTCGGCGGCGGCGCGGCCGATCTGCGGCTGCTCAACTCGATCGACGCCACGCTCGACACCATGCGGCCGACGCCGCTGCCCAACCTGATCGACGCCGCGCGCCGCAACGCCGCCCGCGGCCTCGCCGATCCGGCGCTGTTCGAGGTCGGTCCGGGCTACGTGAACGCAACGCCGACCGGCCAGCGCACGATCGCGGCCGGATTGCGCACCGGCGCCGCCGTGCCGCGCCAGTGGGCGGGCCCGTCACGCGCCGTCGATGCGTTCGACGCCAAGGCCGACGCGCTCGCGGCGCTGGCCGCCGTCGGCGCCCCGGTCGAGAACCTCCAGACCGTCGCGGAAGCGCCGGACTGGTACCATCCCGGACGCTCCGGCACCTTGCGCCTGGGCGACCGCGCGATGGCGCATTTCGGCGAGCTTCATCCCGAGTTGGCGGCCGCCGCCGATTTCAAGGGCCCGGTCGCGGCGTTCGAGGTGTTTCTCGACGCCCCGCCGCCCGCCAAGGCGCGCGCCACCCGCGCGCGCGCCAAGCTCGCGCTCTCGGCGTTCCAGCCGGTGGAGCGCGACTTCGCCTTCGTGGTCGAGGAGAAAATCGCCGCCGAGCAGGTGGCGCGGGCCGCGCGCAACGCTGACAAGGCCCTGGTGAGCGCGGTGCGCATCTTCGACGTCTATGCCGGCAAGGGCGTGGCGCCCGGCCACAAGTCGGTCGCGATCGCCGTCACCCTGCAGCCGGTCGAGCGCACGCTCACCGACGCCGAGATCGAGGCGGTCTCCGCCCGGATCGTCGCGCAGGTGACCAAGACCACCGGCGCGAGCCTGCGCGGCTGATCCGATGACCGAACCCGCCGCGATCCGCAATTTCTCCATCGTCGCCCATATCGACCACGGCAAGAGCACGCTCGCGGACCGGCTGCTGCTGCGCTGCGGCGCCGTCACCGAGCGCGAGTTCCAGGACCAGATGCTCGACTCGATGGATATCGAGCGCGAGCGCGGCATCACCATCAAGGCCCAGACAGTGCGGCTCGACTACACCGCGCGCGACGGCAAGGCCTATGTGCTGAACCTGATGGACACGCCGGGCCACGTCGACTTCGCCTACGAGGTCAGCCGCTCGCTCGCGGCCTGCGAGGGCTCGTTGCTGGTGGTCGATGCGAGCCAGGGCGTCGAGGCGCAGACGCTCGCCAACGCCTACCAGGCGATCGACGCCGGCCACGAGATCATCCCGGTCCTCAACAAGATCGACCTGCCCTCGGCCGAGCCCGAGCGGGTGTGCCGCGAGATCGAGGATGTGATCGGCATCGACACCTCCGACGCCGCGCGCGTTTCTGCCAAGACCGGCCAGGGCATCGACGAGCTCCTCGAGGCGATGGTGGCCCGCCTGCCCGCGCCCAAGGGCGATCGCGACGCGACGCTCAAGGCCATGTTGATCGACAGCTGGTACGACCCCTATCTCGGCGTCGTGACGCTGGTTCGCGTCAAGGACGGCATGCTGCGCAAGGGCCAGCGCATCCGCATGATGGCGACTGGCGCCGTCTACGACATCGACACGGTGGGCGTCTTCACGCCCAAGCCGCGCGACGTGGCCGAGCTCGGGCCGGGCGAGGTCGGCTTCATCATCGCCGGCATCAAGACGATCGCCGACTGCAAGGTGGGCGACACCATCACCGACGACCGCAAGCCCGCGACCGAACCGCTGGCCGGCTTCAAGCCCAGCGTGCCGGTGGTGTTCTGCGGCCTCTTCCCGGCCGACGCCGCCGAGTTCGAACAGCTCCGCGAGTCGCTCTCCAAGCTCCGGCTCAACGACGCCTCGTTCCATTTCGAGCCCGAGACCAGCGCAGCGCTGGGCTTCGGTTTCCGCTGCGGGTTCCTGGGTCTCCTGCATCTCGAGATCGTGCAGGAGCGGCTGGAGCGCGAGTTCGATCTCGACCTCGTCACCACCGCGCCGTCGGTGGTCTATCGCCTGACCATGACCGACGGCTCGAGCCGCGCGCTGCACAATCCGGCCGACTATCCCGACCCGATGAAGATCACCTCGATGGACGAGCCCTGGATCAAGGCCACGATCATCGCGCCGGACGAGCATCTCGGCTCCGTTCTCACGCTCTGCCAGGAGCGGCGCGGCGTGCAGCTCGACCTCACCTATGCCGGCAGTCGCGCCATGGCGGTCTACAAGCTGCCGCTGAACGAGGTGGTGTTCGATTTCTACGACCGGCTGAAGTCGGTGACGCGCGGCTATGCCAGCTTCGACTACGAGATGGCGGGCTACGAGGAGGGCGAGCTGGTGAAGCTCGCGATCCTGGTGAACTCCGAGCCGGTCGACGCGCTCAGCATCATCGTGCACCGGGCCCAGGCCGAAACGCGGGGTCGCGCGCTCTGCGAACGGCTGAAGGAGCTGATCCCGCGCCAGCTCTTCAAGATCGCCGTCCAGGCCGCGATCGGCGGCCGCATCATCGCGCGCGAGACCATCAGCCCGATGCGCAAGGACGTGCTCGCCAAATGCTATGGCGGCGACATCAGCCGCAAGAAGAAGCTTCTGGAGAAGCAGAAGAAGGGCAAGAAGCGGATGCGCCAGTTCGGCGAGGTCGAGATCCCGCAATCCGCCTTCATCGCCGCGCTGAAGATGGACAGCCGATAGCGCCGCTCGCCGCGGGCACGGCGCAGCTCAGGACAGCGCGCCGCGGCCCCGCTTGCGCCGGGGTCCCCGGCTCACGATGAAGTCGCCGCTCTCGCGCTCGCCGCCGCGGCGTCGACCGAACCAGAGGCACACCAAACCCACGAGCAGCGCGACCGGCAACGCCGGCGTCAGCAGCACTGGCCGCACCAGGGCGCTCCAGAGCGCGGGGTGGAGATAGCGCTGGGTCAGGGCCTGCAGGAGGTTCAGCGAGGCGACATCGACCCGCGCCCACAGCTCGCCACGCGCGATCGGCCGCAGGTCGCCCTCCGACGCCCAGACCAGCCCGTCATTGACGGCAAAGGCGAGGGCGACGACCAGAAAAAGCCAACCAAACGCGCGCAGCAGGAACATCCGAACCCCAAATCCGGCGGCACCCTAGAGGGCTTTGCCCGCCGATGGAACTGGCCCGCGCGCCCCGTTGCCGGCCCGGGCGAAAACGCTATAAGAGCCGGCGACCGCGCACCGGAGAGGTGGCCGAGCGGTTTAAGGCACACGCTTGGAAAGCGTGCGTGGTGTAACAGCCACCGCGGGTTCGAATCCCGCCCTCTCCGCCATTCCTATTCATTAAGTACATATAAATAGGGTTTCTGGGCCGGTGATGGCATTCTACCCACCAGTCTACCCACCCAATGAGCGCCAGCGGGAAAATTTGATTGCTCGGATTGTGAGGAGCTTTGTTGACGCTCAAGAAGACGCACGCAAGACGTATGGGGCGAAGTCGAGATATGCTTGTGTCTTCTTCGTAGTGATGTTTCCGAAAGACAAGTTCCCCGCGTATGCCAAGAATCCTGAGGCACCAATACGAGCGGAGTTGGCGCGCTATCTGAATAGTGAGCGAGCTGATTTGTGGGCGTGGTGTTTTCCGGAAGAAAGAAGAAAGCTCTACAGCAAGAGCGAGCGTTGCTTTTATCCCGGCGTCGTCTTGGGATTGCGGCGACTACCGGAACGCAAGAAGTAGATATGACCTGCCTAAGTTTCTGAACTATGCCGAGTGAGAGATTGCAGCGCCGCGGGTGCTGGTTCGAGGGAGGGGGATTGTGCCCAGCGTCACTGGCGCCGACGGCCGGTATTCCAGCGACGACTGCGGCCGTTTCGCGTTGTGGTGACGTCTCCACCGCTCGATCACGATCCTTGCCTCGTACAGGCTGTACGAAGTTCCTACCGTTGAACAGCTCGTCGCGGAGCTGTCCGCCAAGACTCTCGCAGTAGGCGTTCTCCCAAAAGGCGACGCACCTAGCCCCGCCTCCACACGCAGCCGCGCCCATGCACGCCGCGCCCGGCGGCCCGGGCCTCGATCTCCAGCGCCGCGTAGTCGCGGCTGTATCGGGTGAAGGCCCACGCCAGCCCTTCTCGGACCATCGTCGCGGACAGGTCCACGCCATCCGCCCGGCACAGCGCGACTACCCGGCCCCATCGGTCCCGGTCTCGTGGCTCGCACGCGACCGCGCGCCCGGCCATCAACTCCGCCAGCCTATCGCGCGCGACGATGCCGGCGGGCCAGTCCCCGCAGCGGTCCGTGATTTCGGGGGCGTCGATTGGTCCTCCCCCTGAAAAGTGGTCCGCCCTGAACTATGTCTTTTGACAAGAAGGAGGACTGCAATGCCGAAGAAGAGGCACAAGCCTGAAGAGATCGTTTCGAGACTCCGACAAGCCGATGTCTTGA